>Ga0214234_100021_pt1 | contig 65904 bp, 69 predicted proteins | sample TroBogypolimnion_43_FD_153072 | JGI IMG/M metagenome (GOLD analysis project Ga0214234, IMG submission 153072) | Freshwater microbial communities from Trout Bog Lake, WI - 08JUL2008 hypolimnion | ecosystem: Environmental > Aquatic > Freshwater > Lake > Hypolimnion/Profundal zone | place: Trout...
GGAACCCAGCGAACCTGTAGGCCCACTTTTTCGTAGTACTGCAAAGCTCTCCAAGTCAATTGGCAATAATAACAATTGGCATCAAAGAAAACGTATACTCGATGCGTCGCACCATTTGCCCCCTCCTGAATAACGTCAAGGCCTTCAAGCTGGGTAAATAATACATTTTTCTGAATGCTTATAGCGTCCTGCGCGGGTGGTGAGCCTGCACCGCTCACGCCAAAGCTGATGATCCATATCAGCATTAACACAATAGGTTTTAATAAGTGCTTCATGGTCAACCCCTTGTTTAAACCCGTATTATTTTAACAAACAGTGTGTTGAACTATCGCTGCTGATGGCAGTCTAATTAGACCAGCGCCAGTAGATTTTAGTGCTAATCACAAACCCATCATAACTCGACTTTTTTATTGTACGGAAAAATAATATGAATAAAATTATTTGCTCACTTACATTTCTCACGTCATGCCTTGCGCCTTTGCACCCATTAATGGCGGCAGATTTCACCGTTGAACAAGTCAAGGCCGTTTTGGTTGGGTCTAGCGCCAACCATTTGGCCGACTTCTCTGGAAAAGACCTTTCAGACCTTGATCTGAGCAACGTTGATTTCAAGCACGCCAATTTATCAAAGGCCAATCTTTTTGCCAGCAAACTGGTGGGCGCCAATCTTTCGGGGGCCAATCTTTCGGGTGCAAATTTAAACGGTGCGTGGCTTATGGCTACTGACTTTCGTGGCGCCGATCTGTCGGACACCAGCATTTTAAGCCCAGTAGTCCTTGGCGGTGAGGTTAAGGAAAGACCGAATTTTGCCGGGGTCAATCTGTCTGGCTCGCGAATTATTGCTGATTTTCCGGGTACCAATTTTAGCGGCGCTAACCTTACCCATGCGCACATGCAAGTTAACATCAAGAACCAAGGAATGGGTCAGATGCGCAATGAACTTACTGGGGCTAATTTCTCTGGTGCCAATTTAAGCGAAGCTGATTTTGGTCGCTCCATGATGGATTTCACCAACCTAACCAACGCAAATCTGCGAAACACTAACTTCTACAGAGTCAATTTATCTGGCTCTAATTTAAGTGGCGCTGATATCACAGGGGCAGACTTTACAGAAGCCATCTTAATCGACGTTCCCCTGAGGGACGCAAAAGGATTGGACCAAGCCCGGGGCCTGATAAATAAATAACCAATGATGTGGGAGAAAATCCAGCGCCCCTAGTTGGCGTGGGGCAATTCACTTATTTTTTTAATCTCCTCAAGTAATGCACTCATCATCTGGGGCGTCATGAGGTCATGTCCACAATTGATAGGCGTATAAAACGGGCCATAGCGCCCCGCAAGATCAAAAAACCACCATGCAATAATTAGAATAGACTGCACAGCACCGCCAAAAAAGAACACACGGTGAGGGGATGAACTAAAACTATTATTGTTCAATTTTATGTCCCATTACCGTCAAATTTTCAATATTAAAACGGGTCAGCATGAATATCATTTAACGAAGCACCTGAAAAAAACGTTTCTTTTTTTGCGGCATTGACCATGTCTGGATTTCCGCACAGAAAAATACGCCAACCTGATAAGTCTGGATTCTCCTTTAATGCCACATCCAGAACGGTACCCGATGAAATGCCCTCCCCGCCTTCTTCCTCTGACAGGCAGGGCACATAGTGAAAATTGCTATGCGCTGCTTCCAACTCTCTTAGCGCGCTTACCAAGTAAAAACCTGACTTAAAATTACTGCCGTGATAAAGCCGTAGCTGACCTGTATGCCTCCTATTGAGTGCATCACGAATAATTCCATATAGGGGTGCCAATCCTGACCCGGTCGCCAATAGCAATATATTTTGATCGGGTTTTCCAGGCGCATAAAAACAATCACCCGCTGCATCGGAGATAGTGACTGTGGTTCCAGGAGCTGTGTTTTCAAACAGCCAGCTGCTCACAAGACCGCCTTCTACTCGACGTATATTTAAAAACAAATCCTCATTCAGTGCAGGCACGCTTGCCAATGAATAGCAGCGAAAATTCTTGTCATCCTTAAAGTAGCGAATAAACTGCCCTGCACGATAAATAAACGGCTGCGATGGTTTAAGCCAAACGCCCAAAATATCTTCTGCCAGATACTCCACGGCACTTACTTGTGCGGCAAGCACCCCCACTCCGCTCTCGGGGAGGACAATTTCAATATCGACTTCTGGGGTACAGCTGCACGCTAGAAAATAGTTTTGCTCAACAAACGTTTGTTTTAGACCAGATTTTGCTTTTTCAGGGACCTGACCTTTTATCAACCTCATCATGCAACTCTGGCAAATGCCAGAGCGGCATGAAGAGGGGATTTGAATGCCATTAGCCGTCAAACATTCTAGGACAGTCTGCCCTGCGCAATCATAAGATTGCCCATCATATGAAATCATGGGCATTGTTGCGGCCTTATTTTCCCAATACATCGTTTCTTGTGCTTTCCGCTACAGCCGCAGCTTGTGCGATCAAGTGATCAGGAACATTAAGCTCTTTCAACGTGGCGCCAAGATTTTCCATGACGGCGTCAAAATGTGAATCATTAAGCCCTTGGGCTACCAGATGCGCGTGTCCCCTTCTCATATCTTCACCGGTGTAATTATGAGGACCGCCAAAAGCCATGGTTAAAAACGCTTTTTGCTTGCTGGCCTGCTTAACCATGTCCACACCTTCAAAAAATCGATTAATGCGTTCATCTTTTAATACCTTACGATAGAAAATATCTACTGCAGCATTAACCGCGGCCTCTCCGCCTATTTCAGAAAATAAACTCATGACATCCCCCTATATTTATTATGCATAGTTGATTAACAGGCTCCGATAAGAAGCATGTCAAATGTATCAATTAAAATCCAAGCGTTCTTTGATATAGATCAACAAATTATGAGCTACTGGAGGCGCTACTTTAATTTTGGTATAAAAGTTTGGTGATGCGAACATTCGGATTATGTTTAGAGGTAGTCTATTTAAGGACTAGGTCTAGATTTGAAGAGTTTGTTGGCATACCGCGCCATTAATCAAGCCGGGTCTGCGGCGTACTTTTCCCAATTAGGTCATTTAAGGTTACATCGTCCAATACCGCCAGGTAAGCTTTGGTGGCCAGATTCAGCGCATTTTTAAGACGGCAGGGGTTATACAAGCATGTTTTACTATTGGGGTTAAAACATGCGGCCATAAAAAAATCGGATTCTGATTGGAAGACCACTTCACGAATGTTGATCTTATCAGGTGGCTTATTAAGCCTTAAACCACCGTTTCGCCCCCGTACAGTATTCACTAGGCCGGTTATACCAAGTTGCCGTACCACCTTCGTAAGATTATTTTTTGATATTCCATGTGCGATTGCAATCTCTTTTATGGTTACAAGCCGCTCTTGGTTGTAACCCAAATACATTAGAGTACGCAATGTGTAATCTGTATATGCGGTTAGTCTCATTTACAACCCTGCCTCCATTCCAATAAACGATCTACCAAAATACTTCGTCAGCCTGCTAGCAGTCAAACTATTCCCAATTTATAACAAATGCTTTGATATGGATCAGCTCAGCAATGTTCCTAGAAATTGATTGGCAAAATAATAATGAAATTCGCCTTCAATCCTGCTAAAAACGAGCTGAACATCGCCAAGCATGGATTGTCACTGTCTGAGGCCATTTCTCTAGAAGAGATTGATCGCTATGAAAAAGAAATTAATTAAACTCAGCGCCCAGGAAGACGCATTAATGTCACCAAGGCTGCGAAATCTGACCCCGATTCCAAACCGCTAAGCGATAAAGCGTGGGCCAAGGTAAAACCCACCCCTGACTCGTGGACGTGGTCGACCTGCGGGCAGCGGTATGAAACAACAAGTCACCCTCAGAATTGATACTGAACCCCTTGATTTCTATAAAGCGAAAGGTGAGGGCTGGCAAACCTTCATTAATACCGTTTTAGGTCAAATCAGAAGAGAGTGCGTATTCTGCTGTATCCCGCCACCCATAATGCTCGGTATAGCGCCAGGCGCTATGCAGCCAATCCCGCCCGGTCCGTAAAAACAAGAGAATGCTGGCCGGGCACTACAACCCCCGCGTCGAAAACTTAGCCAAAAAAACTCAATGCGTGAGTTGACCTGGCCTGCATAATGATATATTCTTTTGCTATATATCAACCGGAGACTACTAATGGAAACCGCGCGCGTATTTTGGTCGGGCCGCTCGCAAGCGGTTCGACTGCCAAAGGAATACCGGTTCAAGGGTAATGAGGTCCGCATTCGCCAGCATGGCGCTGCTATTATCCTGGAACCCATTCCCGCGGATTGGGCCTGGCTCGATGTCTTAGCCAGCCCCATCGACGCCGACTTTCAGAAAGCGGCGACGGAGCAGCCCGTTATGCAGGAACGCCCGTCATTGGACAGGCTATTCCCATAGTGCGTTTCTTGTTCGATACCAACGCCGTCATTGCGCTGCTCAACGATCCACACGGACCGGTGGCCAGGCATGCCCGCCGGTACCAGCCTGCCGACATCGGTCTGTCGGCCATCGTCAGCCACGAGCTGTATTTTGGGGCATTCAAGAGCCAGCGCCGCGACCACAACCTTGCCATTGTCGCCGGCTTGCAGTTCGAGGTTGTGCCGTTGGACCAAGAGGATGCGCGACACGCTGGCGAGATCCGGGCCGCGCTGGGGGCGTTGGGAACGCCCATCGGCCCCTATGATGTGTTAATTGCTGGCCAAGCCCGCTCCCGTGACCTAGTGTTGGTGTCGCGCAACCTGCAGGAGTTCCGGCGGGTGGAGGGTTTGAACATCGAGAACTGGGAGGGTGAGTAAGTAAGGCGCTCGCGGAAAAGCGAGCATAACGACTGGCGGGATTGGACCAGCATATGCAGAGAGGTTAAAACTATCTCTTTGGTAGAGAGAAAAAAAATTATTAAAGGGTCTTTGGTTGGTAGTGCGCCTGGAAAAAGAAAATCAGTTACTGCGTAGCCTACCCATCAAACAGAAGTATTTTCTTTGGATTGTCGTTGGCGAGGTTAGCAAGCGCAGCTCGTCTATGGCTGCATTTCTGCTGGCACTACCGATTGTTTCAATTGCAGCATTCGTTTGGATATACGTTGAATCCAGAGACAAACGTGGATGAGGAACGTGTAATGATTAGACGGTGCCTTTAACGGCAAACGGGGTAGGTAACTTATAGCCCTCATTGAACACCTTTAAACAGGCATCCACTACTGTCGCATCATAAAGAGTGCCACGCTCACGCTTAATTTCAACCAATGTACTTTCAGGAGCAAGGGCTGCTCGATAAGGGCGATGTGATGACATAGCATCAACCACATCCGCCACAGTCAGAATGCGCCCCTCAACACTAATTTGATCGCCTTTCAGCCCATTGGGGTAACCGCTACCATCTAGTCGCTCATGATGCTCTAAGACGGGTGCCGCAATGGGCCAAGGAAAATTCACGTTCTTGAGCAAGTCGTAACCTGCCTGTAATGGATGCTGCGAGACCTTGATTGACAGCTAACTTGCGGACGACAAGCTTACATAGTCGCAAAATTACCCTCTGCCCTCACTTGCATTCCTAAACCATTCCTCAATGGTCATTACCCCGCCATTCAGCTCAGCTTTCCCAACGTCCTTTGCAGGTAATGCATCCTGCACTATGTCCACGCGCTTCCATTCTGCCATGGGTGTTTCACACTCAGCCGTTGGCGCATAACGAGACTGCGCCACTTTTTTATAGGCATGAATATAGCGTGGGCAATTTATCCATGTGTCGGTAACGGTGACGCGCACCAATAATTCCGCATCCTTAAAATCCTTCAACAGAGGATCGGTGGCAGAAACCGTGGCCTCACCCTGAACGCGCACACGATGGGGGGTTTCAAAATCTATGAATAGCAAGCCCACCTTTTTTGTAAGGGCAATATTTCCCATCGAAAGAAACATGCCGTTACCATCGTAACTGGGGAACGCTATGGTTTTAGAATCCAGCACTTTAACAAACCCCCTCTCCCCGCCTTTGTACGAAACGGTAGGCTGCCCTTGTCCGTTAATCGTAGACAGAAAAAACATATCGCGAGAAGAAATAAACGCAATGGCCTGCTCATCCAGCTCAGTTTTAGCGGCTATTAGCTCAATAAGATCTGCTATTCGGCGTGTATCAAACTGATCTTGCAGCGACCGATGATTGTCTCCAAAAAGCCTGCTCATAAAACCCCCTCGTTTTTATGGTTTTAATACAACCCTACGCAGCACTCTAGCACCTAAAGCAAGCGTTCATTAAAGTCCTTTAAAAGAACAAACGAGGATGGGGATGTTTGGTTATCGGACGATTGGCTTTGAAAAATTTACGCCCTACAAGAAGGCAGTTTGGAAACCAGCAATTAGTTCTCCCCTCTTAGTTGCCAACCTGCGTGGCAGGCCACACAGGAACTCAAAATTCGGGTCAACTGCCTGTGCAGCTCTGTATTAGACGTTCCGTTTTGTGCAGCTTGAGCCAGCTCATCCATTTGTCGGTGAACGCCCATCCCCAATGTTTTGAAGGGTAGCGGTAGTTTGGCCAGAAACGCCGGGGTGGCATCGGTGGCCGCAGCCATGCCGGCGGAATGGGCCCACCCAGCAATGGAATCTCTGTTGCCCTGATCAATTCCGTCCAGGATGCCCCGCGTGGCAGCGAGCATTGCGCGCATCTCTCTTAGCACCGCATCCCGCTCCGCCGGCTGCAGCACCACAACGATGCGTTCGTCGGTCCCCTTTGCCACGTTGCCGTGAATAAAAAACCAGGCCGCAGTGGCAATGGTCAGTACCCACAGCAGAATGGCGGCCACAGCGATTTTACTGTCTTTCATGAAACCTCCTTTTTACGAGAATGCGGCAAGAGTTGGGGTAGACGCGGTCTATAATCGTAAACCCGTCACAAGCTATGCTAATATTTGCGTCTATGCGCCATCGTAGCATTACACCTCTTATATTTGTTCATGGTTGGGCCCTAAGATCGGTATTCTGGTCCCCAATTTTAAGCAAGCTTTCTGGTTATTCCATTCAGTGCGTTGACATGGGCTTTTTTGGGTCGCCAATGATGCCTGTCGCCAATACCCCACTTGTCATTGCACATTCCCTAGGGGTAATGTGGGCAATAAAAAATATACCCCGTCCTTGGGCCGGGTTATTGTCAATCAATGGCTTTACACGTTTTACACAATCCGATAATTTTCCTGGTGTTAGCAATGAACGTCTGACGCAGATGAAGTCTCGACTTTCAGTGGATGCAAGCCGATGTGTTGCAGATTTCTTGGAGCTCTGCGGAACGGATCACATAGTTTCTCAAAATTATGACGCGCCAATGCTTAACCAAGGTCTGGAATGGCTATCAGAATGGGATGTAAGGGCGGAGTTTAATCAACTTATGTGTCCAATTCTGGCAATAGCTGGGTCAGCAGACCCCATTATTTCAGAATCACATAGTCGCGCCTGTTTTGGTGACGTGCCTTTGATTATGGTTGAAGACGGCGGACATTTACTACCCCACACCCACATAAACTGGCTTGCTAATCAGATTGACTTGGCTGTAAATAGAGATTGGTCGCCATGAGTCAGCGACATCGAATTGTGAATAGCTTTAACCGCGCCAGTCGTACTTATAATGGTGCATCTGAACTTCAGGATAGGGTCGCGCAATCTTTAGCCCAGAGGGTGCTGGGGTATACATGGGATCAGCCGACTATATTGGAAGTGGGTTGCGGAACGGGGGGTTTAACTAAACTTTTACTACCGCAGCTTCCCGGGCATTGGGTTATCACAGACGTTGCTCCGGCAATGGTAAATTCTGTCCGCAATATCTCGCCCTTTACGACAACCAGCTTTCACGTCATGGATGGTGAGAACCCAGATCTGCCAGAAGCCAGCATTGATTTAATTGTTTCCAATTTGGCAGCGCAGTGGTTTGAAGATCTGCCAGCAGCACTAATTAAACTATCAAAACGTCTATCGCCGTGCGGACGCATGATCATCACTACGCTAGGCAAGGACAGTCTATCCGAATGGAGCAATGCCGTTGCTGCTACCGGCTATGTGGCAGGGACCCACATCTATCCAACATTAAATGATCTATTGTGTGTTCTGCCACATGCTCAGGGTTCTACGCAAAAAATGACTATGGTCTACCATGATGCGCGCGCATTTTTAAGATCCCTAAAATCTATCGGTGCCTCAATCCCTCGCAGGGGCTATCAACCACTCCCAACAACGGTCATGCGTCATGCCATGAACAGTATGAGCACACCATGCGAGATCAGCTACGAGATATTAACTCTAGACGTTGCCATGCCATGATTATGGGAAAGCATCCAGCGCGTCCATGTGCACCCACCGTGTAATCGGTTTCCCATCATAAACAATGGGTAAATCGGGGTGAAGCCTATGGCCCCTAGACCATAAGTTGAGTGAATGCCCCACATCCCTTATAATAGTGGGCTTGGCGAATTAGCTCAGCCGGTTAGAGCGACGGAATCATAATCCGCAGGTCCGGGGTTCGAATCCCTGATTCGCCACCAATTTACTTCAAATCCAACGCCAAATCTTCATCCAGCCCGGCCAGTACGGCTTTGGCTGCCAATGATTCCTGCGGTTGGCCCATGGCTTGATATAGTTTAACCAACCCCAGCCAACCCTCTGTAAGGCGCGGCTCAATCCGTACCGCATGCTTCATGTCTTGCAAGGCATGGCCATCGTCCCCTAATGCGGCCTCAGCAGTACCCAGCGCCAACCACGCTTGCGGATCGTTTTCTTCGTCATGCGTCCATGTTATGGCAATCCGTAACAGATCCTGCCAATGGCCGGTCATCTCAAGGCTGGCGGCCTGCATAAATAACGGTTGTTGGTTCTCTTCGGTTAGCCACATGGGTGGCTGCGCTGCACTGCCCCCTATGGGTTCAAATCCATCACTTGAGGTTACCCAGTTGGCAAACCATTCCACCGGCATGGCGTAATAATGTTGCGCCGAGCCACGCAAGCGAAAGGTTAAAATCCCTATCAGGTTTCCGCGCTCATCAAACAACCCACCGCCACTGGCACCGGACGTAAACGGCGATGAACTCATGATGACGTGCCCGCCATCCAGCGCATACAGTCCACGCACCTGACCCGTTGTGAATAGCAATTCATAGCCCCCCGTAAACCCAAAAGCCAACACACGTTGTGCCGACTCAAGAGAGTTGGTACTGCCCATATGAATGGACAGGCCACTCAAGCCGCGTACTTTCAACATGCACAGGTCATGTCGCCAATCCGCTCGCAGGGCTTGCGCCGGATAGGAAAGACCGCCACGGGACACGCCCACCCACTCTGCAGCCCCGGTTACATGGCAATTGGTCATGACCAATTCTGGGGCCAGCACCACGCCCGTGCCCATATGCGTGTGGCCATCGGGCATGACCGCCTCAACGCGCACAATGTTGCGCGCCATTTGGATATAAGCTGCCGGATCGGCTTGGGCTTGGGCTTGCGCCACCCAGGGCATCCAAAATGTAATGCTAATCAAGCTAATGCACCACCGCATCGGGTTCCCCTTAACTCTGGTATCATTCTATGTTTGTGAAAAAGACCGTCTACATTCGCACTTTTGGCTGCCAGATGAACGAGTATGACTCGGGCAAAATGGCAGACTTGCTGCAGGCCAGCCATGGCCTAGAAAGCACTCAGTCTCCTGAGGGGGCTGATGTCATCGTGCTTAACACCTGCTCGGTTCGTGAAAAAGCCCAAGAAAAGGTGTTCTCTGATCTAGGACGTTTAAGCGAGCTAAAAGTTCTTAACCCCAATCTCATTATTGCAGTGGGGGGTTGCGTGGCCAGCCAAGAGGGCAGCGTCATTTTAGAGCGCGCTCCTTATGTGGATGTGGTGTTTGGTCCACAAACCTTACACCGTCTGCCCGAACTGCTCAACCAGCGCTTACAAACCGGTTTGCCGCAATTGGATATTTCTTTTCCCGAAATTGAAAAGTTTGATGCCCTACCCCCGGCGCGTGCAGAGGGTCCAACAGCGTATGTCTCCATCATGGAAGGGTGCAGCAAATATTGCACCTTCTGCGTGGTGCCCTACACGCGAGGAGAAGAGTTTTCTAGGCCGCTGTCTGACGTGCTGCGCGAGGTGGAAGAATTAACCCGCAAAGGTGTGCGCGAAATCATGCTGCTGGGGCAAAACGTAAACGCCTGGCAAGGCACATTAGATGATGGCTCTGATACCGACTTTGCAACACTGCTAGAAGCCGTCAGCGAAATAAGCGCCATTGAACGCATTCGCTACACCACCAGCCATCCTCTGGAATTTACCCAGCGCCTCATTGACGCGCACGGCTATTTACCAAAGTTGGCGGGGCAAGTGCATCTTCCCGTGCAATCGGGGTCTGACCCCATTTTGGGGGCCATGAAACGAGGTTACACCGCATTAGAATACAAATCCATTATTCGTCGCCTGCGCGAAGCGCGCCCAGGGCTATCCATTTCAAGTGATTTTATTGTGGGTTTTCCAGGCGAAACAGAAGCCGACTTTGCCGCCACGCTCAAACTCATTGATGACATCGGTTTTGATGGATGCTATGGCTTTACCTACAGCCCGCGCCCCGGTACGCCGGCCGCCAATTTAAAAGACAGCGTGGATGAAATCACCAAATTATCACGACTCAAAAGATTGTTAGAAAAAACCGATGCACAAGCAGCGGCCATTAGCCAAAGCCTGGTGGGGTCGCGCCAACGCGTTTTGGTGGATGGGCATGCTAAGCGTGAGCGCCACGAATTGCGCGGACGTCTGGACAATGCCCGGGTGGTCAACTTCCCTGGGGATGCGCGTCTGATTGGTCAGTTTGCGAATGTGTTGATTACTGAAACTGCGCGCTATTCCCTGCGCGGAGAAGTGGTAACCCTATCATGACCACGCTTGAGCTGGATTTGCACCCCGTAGACAACCAACGCCTGGCCAATCTGTGTGGCGTGTTAGACGAGAACTTGAAACAAATAGAGCGTACGCTAGGCGTGTCTATTCGCCGTCGTGGCGAACACTTTAGCGTGCAAGGGGAAGAACCAAAAACCGTCATGACCGCAACTATATTGCAATCTTTTTACCGCAACGCCCGTCACAGCCTATCTGCCGAGCATATTCACGCGGGCTTGGTAGAGGTTCAAGGGGGCGTGGCTCATAGCGCTGAGGGCGCATCTGTGCCGCTGGTGGCTCGTCGCCCCGATCTTAAAAGCCGCACCGTACGACAGGCGCAATACCTCACCCAAATTCAAGATCATGTGATTACCTTTGGGGTGGGGCCTGCGGGCACCGGTAAAACGTATTTGGCCGTAGCTGCCGCGGTGACCGCCCTAGAGCGCGAACAAGTCAAACGCATTGTGCTGGTTCGTCCTGCTGTGGAAGCGGGAGAAAAATTAGGCTTCCTGCCCGGTGATTTAAGTCAGAAGGTAGACCCCTACCTGCGCCCGCTCTACGATGCGCTCTACGACTTAGTGGGCTATGAGCGTGTGGGCCGCCTGTTTGAGCGCAGCGTCATTGAAGTGGCTCCCTTGGCCTTTATGCGCGGTCGCACACTCAACCACAGCTTTATTATTTTAGATGAAGCGCAAAACACCACCCCTGAACAAATGAAAATGTTCCTCACCCGTATTGGTTTTGGTACCAAGGCGGTCATCACGGGAGACGTTACGCAAATTGACTTGCACCGCACACAAAAAAGCGGACTCATTGATGCGCGCAATGTGTTGCAAGGCGTAGAAGGAATTGCCTTCACCATTTTTCAATCGGAAGATGTGGTGCGTCACCCCTTGGTGCAACAAGTGGTAAACGCTTACGAACGCCGCAGCCGGCTGATGGATTAATGATGGATCCCGACCCTGCCCCCCATCTTCACTTGTCGCTGCAAACCGCCAGTCGGACCACCGGTCAACCCACGCCCACACAATTTCGCCGCTGGGCCAAGGCCTCTCTCACCGTGCCCACCGCAGTCACTATTCGACTGGTGGACAGCCGCGAGGGGCATAAGCTTAATCAACTGTTCCGTCACAAAGACTACGCCACTAATGTGCTGACCTTCGTGTATGGCGATATTGCCAATACCTTGCATGGTGATTTGGTGCTCTGTGCACCGGTGGTTAAGCGCGAAGCAAAGGAACAAAAAAAACCTCTACTTCATCATTACGCCCATTTGGTAGTGCATGGCTTATTGCACCTGCAAGGACATGACCATCAACGCAAGATGGAAACACGGCGCATGGAAAAACTTGAAATTGGTATTTTGCAGCAACTGGGCATCCCTAATCCTTATCTTATTACCGAGTAAATCATGGAAGACGACGAACCAAAACCATCGTTACTGGAGCGTTTAAGTCACTGGTTGCATCACGACCCTGAAACGCGCGAGGACTTAATTGCGCTGTTGCATTTGGGGTTAGAGCGCAACTTGCTGGATGCAGACGCGCTCACCATGATGGAAGGTGTTCTGGGTGTGGCCGATATGCAAGTGCGCGATGTAATGGTGCCGCGCGCGCAAATGGATGTCATCGACATCAGTGAGGAGCCCGAGCAATTTATTCCTCTGGTCATTAAAACCGCCCACTCACGCTTCCCTGTAGTGGATGATAACCGCGACAACGTGATTGGTATTTTATTGGCCAAAGATTTGTTGCGCTTTTACGCGGGTGAAGAATTTAATGTGCGCGACATGCTGCGCCCCGCCATATTTGTTCCGGAATCAAAACGCCTCAACGTATTGCTGCGCGAATTTCGCGCCAACCGCAACCACATTGCCATTGTAGTGGATGAATATGGGGGGGTGGCAGGCTTGGTGACCATTGAAGACGTGCTGGAACAAATCGTGGGCGAAATTGAAGACGAATACGATTTTGATGAAACAGAAGACAACATTGTGCCCGATCGTTTGGGTAAATTCCGCGTCAAGGCCGCCACTGAACTAGAAGATTTTAACAAAGCCTTGGGCAGTGATTTTTCCAGTGCAGATTTTGATACGGTGGGGGGCTTGTTAATGAGCCACTTTGGCCGTTTGCCCAAACGCGGTGAGCGCATTAGCTTTGAGGGCTTAACTTTTCAGGTGCTGCGCGCCGACAGCCGCCGCCTGCATTCCGTACTGGTTGACCGCCTAACCGTTGCCAATGAAAATACCAGCTCAAATTGAGCTGTTAGCAGCCCTTTCGGGTGCGTTAGCCGTGGCGGGATTTGCCCCCTACGGGTTTTGGTTGGCGCCCATTTTATCTTTGGTCATCTTAATGTTGCTTTGGCGCCACGCGCATACACCTATGGCCGCCGCGGAAGTGGGTTTTCTGTGGGGTATGGGTTTCTTTGTGGGGGGCGTTAGTTGGATAGAAATTAGCCTGCATGATTACGGCGGTATGCCGCGCCTGTTGGCAGTGTTGGCTATCGTATTGTTCTCTGCAGTGTTAGCGCTCTTTCCTGCTGCGGTGGGGTTTATCACCCAGCGTTTACATCCGCAACCCAAAACCCGTTGGTTGCTGGCCGTTCCCGCGCTGTGGACGCTTATGGAATGGTTGCGCAGTTGGATATTGACGGGCTTTCCTTGGTTGTCTATGGGTTATGCGCAAACCCCCAACGGTCCTTTGGCGGGGATTGCTCCGGTACTGGGCGTATTCGGCGTCTCTTTTGCCTGCGTATTGTTGGCCGGTCTCATCACCGCGCTGGTCACCGCCAAGCGGGATGCTCATTCCTTGGGCCCGCTGGTATTGGGTGCGCTGATTTTAATCAGCACGAGTACCGTGTTGCGCCAAGTGAATTGGACGCAACCCGTGGGTGAACCCATTACAGTCAGTTTGTTACAAGGCAACATTCCCCAAGATCAAAAGTTTCAAGAAACCATGAGGGGTCTGACCCTGCAACGCTATGTCACCATGTTGAAGCAAAGTTACAGCCGCTTGGTGGTGATGCCTGAGAGCGCCTTTCCGTTAATTAGGCAAAAGTTACCGGAAGCGTTGGTGGAAGATATTATTCATTATGGCTATGACCACCGCAGCGATGTGTTGATTGGCATGTTCTCCGAGCCCGAATCGGGTCAGTACTACAACAGCGTATACAGCTTTGGCCACTCTCCATCGCAGGTGTATCAGAAGGTTCATTTGGTCCCCTTCGGTGAATTCATCCCCATGGGCGACCTCTTAAAACCAGCAGTTAATGCACTGCTCAGTATTCCTTTGGACAGCCAGCAACGCGGCAACCCCACACAAGAACCGCTGCGCGTGGCCGGTCAGCAAGTGGCCCTGAATATTTGCTATGAAGACGCCTTTGGCGAGGAAGTGATTCACTCCTTGCCACGCGCCACGCTGCTGGCCAACGTCACCAACGATGCTTGGTTTGGCGACTCCATTGGCCCCGAACAACATTTGCAAATGGCACAAACCCGTTCATTAGAAACCGGCCGGCAAATGTTGCGCGCCACCAACACCGGGGTTACTGCCCTAATTGACGAAAAGGGCCGCATCATTAACCGCGCGCCGCGCAATGAAGTGTTTACCTTAGATGGATTGGCGCAGGGCTACGCGGGGGCCACGCCCTATGTCATTATGGGCAATTACGGTATTCTCACACTTTGCTTTTTGGCCTTGGTTGCACTGATTCCTTTTTCTAGAAAAAAATGACCCTTCTGCCGCGCCGCCGAATCTGTTACACCTTAGGCTTTTTGGCTTGCAGCGGCCTTATGGCCTTTGCCCTGTTTTTACAATATTCCTTAGGGGAAGACCCTTGCCCGCTGTGTATTTTTCAGCGTTTGGCGTTTATGGCTTTGGGCTTTTCTTTTTTAGTAGCCGCACTTCATAACCCACAAAAAACAGGATCTATTGTCTACGCCATCCTTCATGTGCTGACGACCTGTGTGGGCGCCGCCATTGCCGCACGTCAGGTGTGGTTACAACATTTGCCCCCCGACCAAGTGCCCTCCTGCGGCCCAGGGTTAAGCTACATCTTACAAGCCAACCCGTTGTTTAAAGCGCTCTCCGTGGTGCTCAGTGGCTCGGGCGAATGCGCCCAAGTGGGCTGGACCTTATTTTCCTTATCCATTGCCCAATGGGCCCTCATGGTCTTTATTATTTTGGGGGTATGGGCCTTCATCCAGCCACTGAATCGCCGATAAATTGGGGCACCTCTGGTAAACTGGAGGGCATGACAAGCCCTAAAATCACCTTTCAAGAAATCATTCTCAGGTTGCAGCGCTACTGGAACGACCAAGGCTGTGCCCTGTTGCAACCCTTCGACATGGAGGTGGGGGCCGGCACCTCGCATACCGCCACCTTCTTACGCGCATTGGGTCCCGAGCCTTGGCAGGCTGCCTACGTGCAACCCTCGCGCCGCCCCAAAGACGGTCGCTATGGTGAAAACCCCAATCGCCTGCAGCATTACTATCAATTTCAGGTGGTGCTGAAGCCCTCCCCAGCCCATATTCAAGAATTGTATTTGGGCTCCTTAGTGGCTCTGGGTATCGACCCCACGCAAAACGACATTCGCTTTGTGGAAGACGATTGGGAAAACCCCACTTTGGGCGCTTGGGGCCTCGGTTGGGAGGTGTGGCTCAATGGCATGGAAGTGACGCAGTTCACTTATTTTCAAGAAGTGGGCGGTTTGGTGTGCAAACCCGTATTGGGAGAAATTACCTACGGTGTAGAGCGCTTGGCCATGACCTTGCAAGGCTGTGACAATATTTTTGATTTGGAATGGACGCCCGGTTTGCGCTACGGCGATGTGTATCACCAAAACGAAGTAGAGCAATCTCGTTACAACTTTGAATTCAGCAACACCGAATGGCTGTTTGGGCAATTCACCGGTTTTGAATCAGAAGCTGCACGGCTCATTGAAGCCGGTCTGCCCTTACCCGGTTATGAGATGGTCTTGAAATGCTCGCACACGTTTAATTTGTTAGACGCACGCGGTGCCATTTCAGTAACCGAACGCGCCGCCTACATGGGCCGCATACGCGCCTTGGCGCGCAAAGTGGCGCAAGCTTATTATGAATCCCGTGAGGCGCTGGGCTTTCCTATGCTGGCCAAAAATTCGGATGCCGCCTCATGAGTCAAACCTTACTCATTGAATTGCTCACAGAAGAGTTGCCCCCTAAGTTATTACCGCGCTTAGCAGACGCCTTTCGTCGCGGTATTGCAGAGGCCTTGTTGGCGCAACAGTTTTCCGTCGCCTCATCCCAAGTGGAAGGTTACGCCACCCCACGGCGTTTGGGCCTCACCATTACCCATGTGCTGGCGTGCCAGCCCGATCGCACCATAGAGCGCAAAGGGCCAGCCCGTGCCGCAGGTTTTGATGCAGATGGCAAACCCACCCCCGCCTTAGCAGGCTTCGCTCGCTCTTGTGGCGTGACAGTGGAAGATTTGCAAATGGGGTCAGACCCCAAAGGCAACGAGGTGTTTGCCTATCAGGCCACACAACGGGGTCAGACCCTGGTGGAAGCATTACCCGCATTGCTCACAGAGGTGCTGGCCCGCTTGCCGGTGGCCAAAGTGATGCGCTGGGGTGCTGGTGACGCGCAATTTGTCCGCCCCGTGCATGGGCTGGTGGTGCTGCATGGTGCCGACATAGTGCCGATTACGCTGATGGGGTTAAACGCTGGACGCATCACCCAAGGGCATCGCTTTTTGTCCGCGGGCGCCATTAGCATCAGTCACGCCGATGCCTATGCCGCCACATTGCAAGAAACGGGGCACGTGATGGCGCATTTTGAAACGCGCCGCCAAACCATTCAAGCTGCTCTCACAACAGCGGCTCAGGGCGCCACTCCTTTGGCGGGTGATGCTCTGTTAGATGAAGTGACCGCCCTGGTGGAATGGCCCGCAGTTTATGCCGGCACTTTTAGTGATGAGTTTTTATCTGTTCCGCAAGAGTGCTTGGTGCTGTCCATGCAGCAGCATCAAAAATATTTTCCATTAGGCGATGCGAGCGGCCGCCTGCAGCCGCGCTTCTTGTTGGTGAGTAACATAGACACCGCGCACCCCGAAGCCATCGTTCACGGCAATGAACGTGTACTTCGTGCGCGCCTATCGGATGCCCGTTTCTTTTTTGAGCAAGACCGGAAAACGCCGCTGCACGATCGCGTAGCCGGCTTAAGCCACGTGGTGTACCACAATAAATTGGGCAGCATGTTAGAGCGTGTAGAGCGCCTGCAAAAACTGTCCGGCGCGCTGGCCAGCCTGCTTAACGCTTCCAGCGAGCATGCCCAGCGCGCGGCCTATTTGATGAAGGCGGATTTAGTGACCGACATGGTGGGCGAGTTTCCCGAACTGCAAGGCATTGTGGGGCGTTACTACGCACGCCACGACAACGAACCTGAAGCCGTAGCCGAAGCCATTGAAGAGCATTACCATCCCCGTTTTGCCAACGACACCTTGCCCGCCACACCAGTAGGTGCGGCCGTGGCCTTAGCCGATAAGCTCGATACCCTCACCGGGTTATTTGGTGCGGGGCAAATCCCCACCGGCGACAAGGACCCCTTCGGTTTGCGGCGCGCCGCCTTAGGTGTTATTCGCATCCTTATGGAGCAATCCTTGGCAGTGGAATTACCGGTACTGCTCAATAATGCGCGTGCCGCATTTGCAGCCCACGTGACGCTCTCACCCACCACCGTGGCCGATCTTACCGCCTTTATTTATGACCGCCTGCGCGGTGTACTGCGCGAACGCGGTTACACACCAGAAGAGATTGAAGCCGTAGTTAGCCAGAGCCCAGCTCGCTTGGATCATGTATTGCTGCGCCTAGAAGCGGTACGGGCCTTTCGCGCCCTACCGGAAGCGGCGGCCTTAGCAGCGGCCAACAAACGCATCGGCAATGTGCTGAAGAAAACAGAATTGCCACATGGCGCCACTGTGGTGCGCGAACATTTGGTGGATGGCGCCGAAAAAGAATTATTTGATGCGCTCATGGCGCTCGAGCCCCTGGTGGATGATCATTTGGCGCAGCGCGATTATGGTGCCGCCTTACTTCAACTGGCAGGCTTGCGCACTGTGGTGGATACCTTCTTCACGGATGTGATGGTGATGAGTGACGACCTGACGCTGCGCGCCAACCGCTTGGCTTTGCTGGCGCGTTTGTTCACGCTCATGAACCAAGTGGCCGACATATCAAAGCTGGGAGGCTAACTCCATGAACTTGGTTATTCTGGATCGCGATGGGGTTATTAATGTTGATAGCGATAAATACATCAAAAGCCCCGAAGAATGGAAACCATTGCCCGGCAGCTTAGAAGCCGTATCGCGCCTCAACCAAGCGGGCTATCGCGTGGTAGTGGCCACCAATCAATCGGGGGTGGCGCGTGGTTTATTTGATATGGCGGCATTAAATAGTATTCACGACAAGATGATTGCAGCGCTTGCCCAACATGGAGCGCGACTGGATGCTATTTTCTTTTGCCCCCATGCCAATGAAGCGCGTTGTCATTGTCGCAAACCCAACACTGGCCTGTTTGAAGAAATTCAACAGCGCTACAACATCCCCTTGGCTGAAGTACCCGCTATTGGCGATTCGCTGCGCGATTTAACCGCCGCTCATAACGCAGGGGCGCAACCCATGCTGGTGCTCACCGGCAAGGGCGCGCTGACGCAATCTGCTGGTGGTTTGCCAGACGGCACACTTGTATTTGCCGATTTGGCTGAAGCCGTGCGTCATATTGTCGGCAAGAGCGCTTAAATTGATGAGGGCATTATTGTTCTTGCTCTGCCAACTCATCACCACGCCGCTGTATGTGCTGATGATGATGATCTCCAATCCTTTTTCAAAACAGGGTCCGCGTTATTTTTCGGGGGCATGGTGCCGCCTTATGCTGCGCTTAGGGACCATTTTGCTGGGCGTGCGCTACACGGTGAACGGTTGGGAAAACCTGCCCGACGGCCCTTGCGTGGTACTGGTAAAACACCAATCCGCTTGGGAGACCATGTTCTTCCCCGCCTTCTTTCCGCCTCATTGCTTTGTTATGAAGCAAGAAATTTTATCCATCCCATTTTTTGGTTGGGGCATGGGCTTGCTCAACCCCATTGCCATCAATCGCGATGCGCGCCGTGAAGCGTTTCAGCAAGTGAAAACGCAGGGTATGGCGCGCTTAGGCGCAGGTTTAAAAGTGATTATTTTTCCCGAAGGCACGCGTGTGCCCTCCGGCTATCGCGGCCGCTACGCGCCCAGCGGCGGGCTATTGGCAGTGGCGGCCGGTGTGCCGGTAGTACCTATGGCCCATAACGCGGGCGAGTTTTGGAAAAAAGGTCTATTTGCCAAACATCGGGGCACCATCAGCGTTCGCATCGGCCCGGCCATTTCCACCACTGGACTAAATGGGGCTGAAGTGACGGCGCAAGCTGAGGCGTGGATTGAAGACCAAATGGAGCAGATGACCGGGCGCGTGGCCCAACCCTATCAACGTCGTACACGCAACGCGGCAGCGCTGAAAGGAACACGCGCACCACGACGTCATCGCATGGTCATTGGCACACGTGAATTGCATTACACCGTGGCCCGTCGCCAACGCCGACGCAACATCAGTTTAATGGTGGATCACGAAGGGCTTACCGTGGCCATCCCCACTTGGGTTACCTTACAATCTGTGGAAGAAGCGATTCGCGAACAATGGCCTTGGGTGGAGAAAAAATTAGACCATTGGGAACAACGCGCATTGCCCGAGCCGCCGCAATTTAAAGATGGTGAAGCATTGCCTTGGTTGGGAGGCGCGCGCATTTTACGCCTCACCTCGCGTCAGCTCTCGTTACTGCCCATGGATGATGAAGGTGTTATTGAGATAGACCCCGAGCGTGGCCCCGTTTCCCTACAGGTTATGGATTGGTACCGCGCTCAGGCCCTGCCGCTATTGGAATCTCGCGTGCAGATTTTTGCTCATCAGTTGGGCATTGCCCCACCGCCTGTGCGCTTATCCAATGCGTTGGGACGTTGGGGCAGCTGCAATAGTAACGGCGAAATCCGCTTGAGCTGGCGCCTGCTGAAAGCCTCAATGGCCGAGATTGATTATGTGGTAGCCCATGAAGTGGCCCACCTGCGCCACCTCAATCACAGTGGCGCGTTTTGGCAATTGGTGGGCAACCTATACCCCGACTACAAACAAGCCAGCAAACTACTCGACAGCAACGACCCCATTTACCGCCACTTCTAAATGTTAGTGGGCGCCTAAGGCCTGCTCAATATCGTTGGCAGGCATTACCCCCGGTACCACACTCCCGTCGGCAAAAATCAACGTCGGCGTACCATTTATACGGTACTTGGCGCCTAAGGCCTGCACGCTATCCAATTCAGTGGTGACGCATTTCTGATTTTTTTCTGTGGGCAACATGTTGCGGGTTATATAGTTTTCCCAGGCTTTAACGCGATCAGGTGCGCACCAAATCTGCCGCGAATGTTCGGGTGCCTGTGGGTGCAAAGAGGCGATGGGGTACACGAATGTGTAAACAGTCACATCTGTGATATTGACCAATTCTTTTTCCAACTTGCGGCAATAAGGACAGTCTGGATCAGAGAACACCACCAAGCGGCGCTTGCCGTTGCCCTTCACTTTCTTCATGGCCAATTCCAGGGGTAGCGCATCAATCTTAATGGCACCCAACACTTTCATGCGCGCATCGGTGAGATTCTTTAATGTTTTGGCTTCTATAATGTCGCCGGAAAAAATAAAATTCACACCTTCATCGGTGTAGAGAATTTGTCGGTCGTCGGTATAAATTTCATATAAGCCCAACACATTGGCAGTGGTCACACTTTGTATCTGCCCGGCCAAGCGGGGTACTCGTGTTTGAAGTAATTTTTTTATTTCCGCAGGATCGGCTTGCGCCAAAGCGCAGTTAGCCCATAGGGAGCAGACAAACAACATTAACCATTTAAAATTTTTCATGAATAAATCCGCACTATGCTGCATTAAGAAACATTACTGATTGGCCTGTTCCACCAACTGACGCTTTAACCATCCCAACTGATCCACCCGATTCATGCCCACATTGCGCAACCACGGCAACCCCCATTGCGTACTGCCGAACAAACGATATAAGCCATCGGTGAGGGTTTGCATGGCCAGAATGGGTTCCTGGCGCGCGCGCGCGTAACGACGCAACACAGAGGCATCACCGCAGTCAGGGCCTTCGCCACGATTGATGATGGTAGATGCCAACACGCTGGCATCTTGCAACCCTAAGTTAAGGCCTTGCCCTGCCATGGGGTGCACGCCGTGCGCTGCATCCCCCACCAGCACCGCACGCGTGGTTGAGAGCGCGCTTACCTTCATTAAGCGCAAATCAAAACCCGCTGGTTGAGAAACCTCGGTCAGCTCACCGACGCCATATCCCACCGTGGCTTGCAATACAGTGGTGCGCTCTGATGCGCCCATGCTCAGCAACGCTTCGCCATGCTCTGTTTTAGCAGACCACACCAAGGACACATGGTTCCCCGGCAGCGGCAGCAGGGCCAACACTTCACCGTGTAAAAACCATTGCCGCGCCACACCCTGGTGCGCCACTGTGGTGGCGTAATTGGCCACCACGGCTTTATGGTTGTAGGGTTTAAAGTGTGCGCTTAACCCCAACTGTTCGCGCAGTGCAGAATTAACGCCATCAGCAGCCACCACCAGATGGCAGGTTAAGGTGCGTCCATCATTTAAGGTGAGCGTGGCTTCGCGCGCTGAGGTGGCTATGCTTTGCACCGTAACCGGCGCTTCAATTAAATGGGGAGCGCTGCGTTGCACCGCCTGCAATAAGCCGTGCAGCATGGCGCCTGATTCTGCGATATAGCCCAAAGGTTGAGTATGTTGAGCGCTGCGCGTAAATTCTAATTGTCCCGCGCGATCGCCCTGTACTTTCATGGCGCTGATGGGTTGAATACGTTGTGCATCCATACAGGACCACCCACCCACGCTCTCTAAAAATTGTCGGCTGGCATGACTCATGGCATAAATGCGTGTGTCAAACATAGCGCTGGGGGTGAACGGTACAGGCCGCGCATGATCCAACACCTTGACGCGCAGATGGGCTTGATGCAACGCCAAACCCAGCGCCACACCGGTAATGCCCGCGCCCACAATAATCACATCATAAGAGGGGTTGGTGCGCGTGGGTTGCGTACTCATCACTGCCAACCAAACATCATGACGCGCGCTAGGGCGCGGCGCGCAAAGGGGAACATATTCATAGCCATTAACCCTCTGCCACGCAACAAGGGTAAGAGCGGCCAGTTATTGGAAAAACCCACCACCAGCGCATGGGTCAGGCCAATACCCATGGACCGATCGCAGTTGCGACTTTTAACGTAGCGCGCCAGCATATCCGCCTGCCCCAACTGTGCTGCGGGCATTCCCATCGCCAACTGACATAGCGCTGCTGCATCGCGCAGCCCTAAGTTAAACCCCTGCCCCGCTACGGGGTGCATGGTTTGTGCGGCATTGCCGATGCATACAGCGTGCGGTTGCGTCACCTGTTTAATAATCTTTAAGGTCAGCGGAAACCAACTGCGCCCCGTCACTGTGGTAAACAGTCCCGCACGATCACCGAAGTAATCTTGTAAACGGATTAAAAATTCTTCTTCTGTTAGCGCAATCAAGGCTTCCACTTCAATTTGCGTGCCCGTCCACACCAGAGCGTAATGATCGCCAAAGGGCAGCAAGGCCACAGGACCATTGGGAGTGAAGCGCTCGTAAGCCAAACCGTGATGCGCTTTTGTGGTGACCACCTGAGCCACCAACGCCACTTGCGTATAAGCGCTTTCCTTGGGTGTACCAAAAGTAGCGGCCGTAAGTGCGCGTCCGCCATCGGCCAACACCGCCAAGCGTGTCTCCAAGGCTTGCGGTTGTGTGACGCCATTCCAACTGACCGTGGCGTGATCGCTGTGCGAGGTGACCGCATCCACCATGGCATCGGTAATCACCTTAACGCTGGAGCGTTGCAAGGCCTGTGCCAAGGATTCCACCAATGCGTTGTAGCGCATCACATAACCCAAGGCGGGCACATCAGCATCTTGCGCGGTTAACACCGTTTGGCCGAAATGACCTTTCTGCGACACATGAATGCGCGTGATGGGCGTTACTTGCGCGGCTTCCGGCCAAGCACCGAAGCGCTCCAAAATAAGCCTACTGCCATGGGCAATGGCCAAGGTGCGCCGATCATCCGCCATGAGCGATGCGCGTGCTTCTAATACCGTAACCTGGTGCCCAGCCTGCGCCAACCCCAACGCAGCAGCAGCCCCCACCGGTCCACCGCCCACAATCACAATGTCATTGAGTGTACTCATGCACCCGCCATCCAGGCTTCAATGTCATCAGCACTGCGCGGAGCACCGGACGTAATCATAGTGTGTCCCGTTTTGGTCACCACCACATCGTCTTCTAAGCGAATGCCGATGTTGTGAAAATGTTTGGGGGCCTTACTAGAAGGGCGAATATACAACCCCGGCTCTACCGTCACCACCATGCCCGGTTGCAAACGTCGCGATTGACCCGCCACAGTGTAGTCGCCCACGTCATGCACATCTCGCCCCAGCCAATGGCCGGTACGATGCATATAAAACTCACGGTAGCTGCCCGACTCCACCACAGCATCCACAGTGCCGCGACAACATTTTAAATCAATCAAGCCGCGTGCCAATACGCGCACCGCCGCATCGTGATAGGCAGAAAAATGCGCGCCGGGTTTAATCATACTCAGTGCGGCATTTTGTGCGGCCCATACCACGTCATACAGCGCACGTTGTGCGGCGCTAAATTTACCGCTTACCGGATAGGTGCGCGTAATGTCAGAGGCATACCCTTGCCATTCGCATCCCGCATCAATCAACAACAGATCGCCGGCTTTTAATGGGTCTGCGTTCTCAACATAATGCAGCACGCAAGCATTAGCACCTCCCGCCACAATAGAGGGGTACGCAGGACCGCTGGCACCGTGACGACGAAATTCGTGCAGCAGCTCCGCTTCAATTTCAAATTCATAACGATTGGGTGCGCTGGCGCGCATGGCGCGCTTATGGGCGGACACAGAAATAGCCGCCGCTTGTTTCATCAGTTTTATTTCGCTGGCATCTTTAATCAATCGCATTTCATCAATTAAAGCGCGCACATCATTAATTTGCCCAGGCGCTGTCACACCAGCGCGCTTTTGTTCCCGCACGGCATTAATCCACTGCATTAACTTGGGGTCAGACCCCGTTTTGGTGGGGTCAGACCCCAAAGTGTTCGACCCTAAAAACGTATACACCGTTGGGCAATTGGCCAACAGCTTGGGCATCATGTCGTCCAATTTATCGATGGGGTATGCTTCATCCACGCCAAAATGTTTGGGTGCTGCGCGAGGTCCCACACGAAAACCATCCCAAACCTCTTGCGCGGCATCTTTGGGCCGACAAAATAATATGGTGCGCGGTGCTTTGCGCGCGTTGGCCACAATCACCAATACAGCGTCTGGTTCCGGAAAACCGGTGAGGTAATGAAAATGGCTGTCCCAACGATATGGAAAATGAGTATCCGCATTGCGCAGCTGTTCGCTGGCTGTGGGAATAACGGCCACAGCGGTACCCATGGCACGTGCCAGGCGCATACGGCGGTTATGAAATTGTTTTAAATGCGCAACGCTCACGTCATTCCTTTGAAAATTGGTGTGCTGTTAAGGCGCGCTAAATCTTCAGCGCTGCCCACATTCGCCCATTGCCCTGTAAACAGTTCGCCGCTCACCGTGCCGCGTGCCACCGCCTGATGCAATAGAGGGCCCAGCTCGGCTGTCTTGCCCGGTTCAGTGGTTGCAAAAAAACTGCGCCGAAAAAACCCTATGTTGCCATAGGTTAAGGCCTTATGCCCCGCTGCAATGACGCGCCCATCCTTTAGTGAGAAATCGGTTTTCACAGAAGGTTCATCCACCAACACCAAGTGGACTTCATCACTTGGGGTCAGACCCCCCATGGGGTCAGACCCCGGTAGGGGTCTGGCCCCATGGGGGGTCTGACCCCAAAGGGTCCAAAAGTTGGTGAAGATGTCTGCGCTCACCACCAAAAACTCAGGCTCGGTGAGTAAATGCAACGCCGTAGCCACACCCCCTGCTGTACCCAACGCCACGCCTTCGCGCGACCAACGCACGCGCACGCCAAAACGCGCGCCATCACCCACCAAGGCTTCAATCTGTTCACCCAACCAGGCGTGGTTAATCACCAAATCTGTAAAGCCTGCCGCACGCAAACCTTCAATCTGCCACACAATCAACGGTTTTCCATGCACGCATTGCAAGGGTTTTGGGGTATGGTCTGTAAGGGGGCGCATGCGCTCGCCGCGCCCGGCCGCCAAAATCATGGCTTGGCGCATTAAAAGGTATACCCCTCTTGCACTGGCGTGTTGCTGATCTGATCCAGCACATTGGCCAAGGGGTGCAGCTCACGATAACGTCCACAGGCCTCGCGCAAGTAACGCCATACCAGCGGAATATCGTTAAGGTAACCGGTTTTGCCATCGCGCTGAGCCAGGCGGGCAAAAATCCCCACCACTTTTAAGTGGCGTTGCACGCCCATCCATTCGTAATCCCGGTAAAAAGTGCCAATATCATCGGCCACGGGCAGACCTGCTTTGCGTGCCGCCTCCCAATAACGCACCAACCAATCCAGGCGTTGCTCCTCCTCCCAGTGAATGTAAGCGTCCTTCAACAAGGACACTGCATCGTAGGTAATGGGGCCATACACCGCATCCTGAAAATCCAAAACGCCGGGGTTGGGTGTGCTGACCATTAAGTTTCGGCTATGGTAATCACGATGCACAAACACACGGGGCTGGGCCAATATATTGCTCATGAGCACGTCTATACTGGTATTTAATATTTGCGCTTGCTGCGAGGTAAGCGTCATGCCGCAATGGCGCGCCACATACCATTCGGGAAACAGTGCAATCTCACGGCGCAATAATTCTTCCGAGTACTCGGGCAATACATCGGGCTGGCTGGCGCGCTGAATGCGGATCAATGCTGTAAAAGCGTCGCGGTAGAGAGCATCTGCCCCCTCCACTGATTGGCGCAGAGCATCCAGATAGGTGGTGACGCCTAAGTCGGTTAGCAATAAAAACCCCTGTTCCAAATCTTCTCGCAACACTTGGGGTACATGCACGTCCGCTCGTTCAAAAAGCCGGGCAATGGCCACAAAGGGGCGACAATCCTCATGCTCTGGCGGTGCATCCATGACAATAAAGGTGCCGCTTTGCTGCGTAAAACGGAAATAACGCCGAAAACTGGCATCCGAGGAGGCAGGGGTTAACTCATCAGCTTTCACTGAGTGGGTTTGATTTACCCAGGAAAGTAAAGCGTCCAGTCGCAACAAGGGGTTGGCTCCAGCAGATATTGGGAATTGCTTATTACTTGAATTTATGCGATTTTAACAAAATTATTGCTCCGACACCCGCTGATGCATCGAAATCTTACCCCCGCCTTCGTTCTTGCCTTGACGATGCTTGCCCAAACTGCTGCCGCAGAGGGTGTGAGCGGGGCCGCTCTGCAGCTGAAAGCCGCACCCAGCTTCGATCTGCCCGTCCTGCCCAACGCCCCCAAGGATAAGGAGAATGTGGTTTTTTTGCGCGGCGACACCCTCACCACTCAAAACGACATGGCAATGGATGCCGACGGCCATGCCGAGGCCAGACGACGGGGTATGGCGGTTTTTGCGGATCATATTCGTTATTTACAGACCACCAATACCGTAGAGGCCACCGGCCATGTCCGCATGGTGCGCAACAAATCCTTAACGGTTGAAGGGCCTTATGGGATTTACAACCTCGACACCCATCAAGGGTATTTAGAAACACCGATTTTCTCTTACCCCAACCCCAACGGTCCCGGCCTAATCGCCCGCGGACAAGCGCAGCTCGTGGAGTTTGTGGCAGAAAACCAGGAACAACTAACCCATGCTGAATACACCACCTGTCCGATTGGCAAAAACGACTGGCTGATTCACACCGAGCGCATGGATTTAGACCACATTACGCAAGAAGGTGTGGCCAAAAACGGCACCATCGATTTTTATGGCGTGCCCATTGTGTACGCGCCCAGCCTATCCTTCCCCTTGGACAGTCAACGAAAATCAGGATTCTTGTCTCCCAACATTGGCGCCACAGTCAATACAGGTCAAGATGTTTCACTGCCCTACTACATTAATATTGCGCCCAATCTTGATGACACCATTACGCCGCGGGTCATGAGCTCGCGCGGTTTTCAAATCGGTAACGAATTTCGCTATCTTGAACCCGCCTTAAATGGTGTGATCAGCACCGAATATTTACAGCACGATATTAAAACCAGCACCGACCGCTGGATGGCCATCATAAAACACAATCAAGCGCTGGCCCCGGGGTTGACCTTCTCCGCCAACATACAACAAGCATCTGACGCCAATTATTTAAATGACTTAAGCACCTTGTTAGGTCCGCCGGCTCAGGCTTACTTGCCCCACGACATCAACTTAAATTACAGCGGCCTGAAGGATTGGAATTTCAACCTGCATTCGCTCTCCTATCAAAACCTAACGGGTGCCACGCCCCAGTTTCGCATTCAACCACAGCTTAATGCCAACTGGTCCAAAGAGGGCTGGAATGGGCTGGGTTTTGGCTTAACCTCGCAATACACGTCTTTTGTCAGCCCGGGCCCCAACGCGGCGGTGGGTAATGTGGTGCTAAACGGCATTACTTATAATGCGGCCTACCAATCCGTGGCAAGCGGAAACCGCGCGCTGATTTACCCAACCGTGACCATCCCTTTTCACAACAGTTACAGTTTTTTAAATATTAAAACAGGCGTTAACTTTACCGATTATCAATTAGGTGATTACAACACGGCCCCAGATAATCATTACTCACGCACTTTGCCCATTACCAGTGTGGATGGCGGTTTAATCTTTGAGCGCCCAGATGCATTTTTTGGTCATGCCGTTACGCAAACCTTAGAACCGCGTCTGTATTACGTATACATCCCCTATCGCAACCAAACCCTGATGCCCATATATGACACCTCTTTGGCCGATTTTAACAAGACCTCCATCTTTCAAGAAAATCAATTCAATGGAGCGGATCGCATCAACAATGCCAACCAGGTGACGGCAGCTGTAACCAGTCGCATCATTAACCCTGAGACCGACGTAGAGGCAGTAAACGTCTTGTTGGCGCAACGTTTTTATTTCACACCCAACACTGTATTTCTGCCCGGACAGATCGCCTCCACCGTTCAAGCCTCGGATTTATTGGCCGGCCTAGATGCCGCCATTACACAACATTGGAAGCTCAGCAGCTTATTTGACTTTAATCAACACAATATGAGCACCCAACAGCTTACTGTTAATACCAACTACACTGTAAGCGCGGGAAAAATGGTGAATTTGGCTTATCGCACCGATGTATTAAACCAAGTCAGGCAATGGGATGTGTCCAGCGAATGGCCTATTAACCAGCGTTTGTCCTTTTTGGGCCGAGTGGCCTATTCCACCCTAGACGACAAGGTGGTGGAAGGCTTGATGGGCGTTGAGTATAATCAGGGGTGCTGGGCTTTGCGGGTGATTACCACACGCTTTGCGGTCTCCTCCATTCAATCCGATAGCGCATTCTTTGTGCAACTGGAGTTGGGTGGAATGGGATTGGGCCAGAACCCCCTACAGGCGCTGCGCCGGAACATTCCCGGATATGTTAAAACCAACGAGACGATTCCATGACGCGATTGTGTACCTGCCTGTTTCTGGTGGCTCTAGCCACCTCACCTTGGGCGAGCGCTGCAGAAAATTTATTGGCCAAACCTGCACAGCAAAGCAACCGGTTGGCCCCAAGAGCGGACGATTCCACGCTGCCTCTGGTGGAACGTATTGTGGCGGTAGTCAACACCGACATCATTACGCTGTCTGATTTAAATGACCGCACCAACCTAATCAGCCAACAACTTGCCAAGCAAAACATCGCACTGCCAGAGCAAAGTATTTTAATGCGCCAGGTACTAGAGAAGATCATTCTTGATACGGTACAAAAACAATTCGCCAAGGAAGTAGGCCTTAAGATTGATGACACGCAACTGGATCAGGCGATTGGACGCATTGCTGAAGACAACAAACTATCAGCAGCCGCATTTCGCGCCGCCGTAGAAAAAGAAGGCGTTACTTTCAATAAGTTTCGCGAGGAAATTCGCTCAGAAATGTTATTGGCACAATTGCGCGAACGAGAAGTGGAAAACCGTGTGGTCGTCACTGACGCTGAAATTGACGCCCAACTACAACAGGAAAAAAGCTTAGGCGCCGCCGCGCAAGACGAATATGAACTGGCGCATATTTTGGTGACTGTGCCAGAAAATTCTGCGCCCGATAAAGTGGCTCAGCTGCAGAAAAAAATTGAAAGTGCTTATGCGCAACTTAAAAAGGGCGTGGATTTTGCTGAAGTTGCGGCCAGCTTCTCTGAGGCCCCTGATGCGTTGCGTGGTGGCAATTTAGGCTGGCGTTCCGCAGCCAGACTGCCCTCCATGTTTGCCGAATCGCTGGCGCAACTAAAGCCTGGTGAATACAGTGGTATTTTGCACAGCCCGAATGGTTTTCACATTATTAAGCTAATCAACAAGCGCGGTTCTGATACACCCGCTCCCATTACGCAATACCACGCGCGCCAAATTTTAATCAAAATTAATCTCCAAGCCCCAGAAGGTGAGGCTCATAATAAAATTTCCAGCTTGCACGCACGCTTAATTGGTGGCGAAGATTTTGGCCGTTTGGCCACTCTCAATTCTGAAGATGAAAGCCGCAGCCGCAATGGTGATTTGGGCTGGGTGTCGGAAGGTGAAACATTGCCGCAATTTGAAAAAACATTGAAGTCTCTTAAACCCGGCTCTTTTAGCGCGCCTTTCGAAACTCAACTGGGTTGGCACATTGTGCAGCTATTAGAAACCCGTCAAGCAGATGCCACCTTAGAGCGACGTCGCAATGCAGCCCGTCAAGGACTGCGTGCCAGAAAGTCCGATGAAGCGTTTGATGAATGGGTGCGCCAATTGCGTGATTCGGCTTATGTGGATATCCGACTCGAAGACCATTAACTCGGTGATTGGGCTTTCAGCGGGTGAGCCCGCTGGTATTGGCCCCGATCTCTGTGCGGGGTTAGCGCATCACGAATATCCTGCGCATCTGGTGATTGCCGCTGATCGCTCTGTGATCCTTACGCGCGCAGCACTACTGGGATTACCCACATCCTTTGGCGAATATAGTCCCCATGCTTCTCATAAGCTTGAACCCGGACGTGCCAGCATTTGGCACCATCCCGTGGCGGCTGCCGTGGTGGCGGGGCAACTTAATGTGGCCAATAGCGCCTATGTATTAAATTGCCTTAACAGCGTGACCGATGCCTGTGCAGCAGGGGTTATGTCTGCACTGGTCACCGCCCCTTTGCAAAAAAGCATTATTGAAGAAAGCGGTATCCCCTTTACCGGTCACACAGAATACTTGGCGCAACGCTTGCATGTGCCGCGCGTGGTGATGATGTTGGTAGGAGGCGGACTGCGTGTGGCGCTGGCCACCACCCATTTGCCCCTGCGCGCAGTGCCCGATGCCATTACTATTAACGGCCTAGGTGAAATTTTAGACATCCTGCACCACGCGTTACGAAACCAATTTAATTGCCCACATCCGCGCATCTTGGTGGCGGGATTAAACCCCCACGCCGGGGAATCAGGTCACTTGGGCTGTGAGGAAATAGACGTTATTATTCCCGCGCTGAATGCCGCGCGTGCGCGCGGTATTCATGCCGTTGGCCCACTGCCCGCGGACACTTTGTTTGTGCCCGAGCGTTTACTAGAAGCCGATTGCGTGTTGGCCATGTATCACGATCAAGGGTTACCCGTATTAAAGATGCACAGTTTTGGCGAAGGCGTAAACGTGACGTTGGGCCTGCCCATCATCCGCACTTCTGTGGACCATGGCACAGCGCTGGACCGTGCGGGAACCGGCCACTTAGAGCGCGGCAGTTTGGATGCCGCCATCGCCTTAGCGCTCAACATGTCGGCGCAGACTGTTAACCTCGTCACCCGCAGCACCTCCTTTTAATTCTTGGGTTGAATGTCAATCATGCAGCATGTGGCACGCAAACGATTTGGCCAACACTTCTTAACCGACAACGGCATCATCAATGCTATTGTGGATGCGGTGCATCCGCAACCTGATGAACACATCGTAGAAATCGGTCCTGGTTTAGGGGCCCTAACTTTACCGTTGTTAGAACGCATCCCCCATTTAAGCGTGATTGAGTTGGATCGTGATTTGGTGGCCCGTTGGCGCGCGCACCCCAAAGCGGCAGCCCTAACCATTTACGAAGGTGATGCCCTGGCGTTTGACTTCGCCACGCTGGGCTTGAAGCTGCGCATTGTGGGCAACTTGCCCTACAACATTTCCACGCCCCTACTGTTTCACTTAGCAAGCTTTTCTGAAATCTTAATTGATGGCCACTTCATGCTGCAAAAAGAAGTGGTGGAGCGCATGGTGGCCGAGCCCGCCACCTCCGACTACGGGCGTTTATCGGTAATGATGCAATATCGTTTTCATATGGATTTACTATTAGAAGTGCCGCCGGAATCTTTCTCGCCTCCGCCCAAAGTGGAATCGGCAGTGGTGCGCTTAATTCCCAAAACCGTCGCTGAGCGCTTGGCCCATGATGATGCGCGTCTGGAACATGTGGTGGCGCAAGCCTTCAGTCAACGGCGCAAAATGCTGCGCAGTACGCTAAAGGGCATGATCAGTGAAGCGGCATTAATGAAGCTGGATATTGACCCCACGCGACGCGCTGAAACACTCACTCTGGAAGAGTTTGTGGCATTGGCCAACGCCTAGAGTAGGGGTCAGACCCTGCCAGGGGTCAGACCCCTGGCAGGGTCTGACCCCATCAGGAAGTTTTTGAGCAAGGCGTGGCCATGCTCGGTCAGAATGGACTCGGGGTGAAACTGCACCCCTTCCACGGCATAAGTTTTATGACGCATGCCCATAATCTCGCCATCCTCCGTCCACGCAGTCACTTCAAGGCAATCGGGCAAGGTTTCGCGACGCACGGCCAGCGAGTGGTAACGGGTGGCGCGGAAAGGATTGGGCAACCCCTTAAAAACGCCGGTATTTAAATGATGAATGGGCGAAACTTTTCCGTGCATCAATTCTTTGGCATGCACCACTTCACCGCCAAAAGCATAACCAATGGCTTGGTGCCCCAAGCACACGCCCAGGATGGGATAACGGCCGGCATAGGCTTTAATCACGTCTACAGAAATGCCCGCTTCTTTTGGGCTGCAAGGCCCGGGCGAAATCACAATACGTGTGGGCCCTAGGGCAGGAATATCCGCCACAGTGATTTCATCATTGCGACGAACCACCACTGTCTCGCCCAGTTCACCGAAGTACTGCACCAGGTTGTAGGTGAAAGAATCGTAGTTGTCGATCATCAGCAACATAATTAAGTTGTCCTGTTGGGTCCGTCAAAGGGATCGCTGCCATTGGCTTTGTGCCACTGACAGATGCCTTCCCATGCCTCGTCGGCGGTTTCAGCGTACCAGAATAAATCGAGATCTTCCGCGTCTATTTTGCCATGCTCCAGTAAAAAATCAGCATTGAATACGGCACGCCAATAGGCCTCGCCCACCAACACCACGGGGATAGGGGCAATCTTGCGCGTCTGTATCAGCGTTAACGCACCAAACAATTCATCTAAGGTGCCAAAGCCGCCGGGCAAAGCCACTAAGGCCGCAGCGCGCTTCATGAAGTGCAATTTGCGCAGAGCAAAATAATGAAACTGAAAACACAGCCCGGGGGTAACGTAAGGGTTGGGGTATTGTTCGCGGGGTAAGGTTACATTAAGACCTATGGATTCTGCCCCCACATCAAACGCACCCCGGTTGGCCGCCTCCATCCCCCCCGGTCCGCCGCCGGTCATCACCACCAAGCGCGAATCTTTTGGTCCATTGCCCGCATTACCTACCAATTGCCCCAACTGACGCGCCACATGGTAATAGCGCGACATGTCCAAACGATTTACAGCCAAGCGCTCGGCACGTTGGACCGTTTCGTCATTAGGGTTCACCGCCAGCGCTTGCTGCGCGGCCAACAGTTCGCGCTGCGCCGTTTCTGGCTCTCGCAGGCGCGTGCTGCCAAACACCACGATGGTGCGTTTTATGCCGTGGTGTGCGATACCCTGCTCGGCTTTAAAGTAGTCCAACTGCAAACGCACGCCGCGCGTATCATCCTCATGCATAAAACCCACATCCTGATCGGGTTCAATGTACGACGGATTTTCCATAATCAACCGTTGCCGTTCTGCGGCAGTGGCTTCGCCTGAAGCGGCTTTCGATTTTTCCCAAGGCAGAGGCTCGTGACGCTCAACGGGATTGGGGGGCTCGGGTACATGGGGTGGGCGACGATGCATGATGCTATTGCAAACCCTGTAATGCCAACTCGGCCGCGCGGTGAACGGCACGTGATTTGTTTACGGTTTCCATCCATTCCGATTGCGGCACAGAATCCGCCACAATGCCGCCACCCGCTTGCACATAGAGCATGTTGTTTTTAATCACTGCGGTGCGTATGGCAATGGCCAAATCCATGTTGCCATCAAACCCTAAGTAGCCCACGGCGCCGCCATACACGCCGCGCCGCGTGGTCTCCAGCTCATCAATAATTTCCAGCGCGCGCACTTTGGGGGCGCCACTTAAGGTGCCGGCTGGGAACGTGGCACGCAACACATCCATGGCCCCCATGCCAGGCTTTAAGCGCCCCTCTACGTTAGAGACAATGTGCATCACATGGGAGTAGCGCTCAATCACCATGTTCTCGGTGACCGCCACGGTACCGGTTTGTGCAATGCGGCCCACATCGTTGCGGCCTAAATCCATCAACATCACATGCTCGGCAATTTCTTTGGGATCCGCCAAGAGTTCGGTTGCCAAGGCCTGATCTTCTTCCGCTGTTTTGCCACGCGGGCGTGTGCCGGCAATGGGGCGCAAAGTGACAGAGCCCTCCTCAAGACGCACCAGAATTTCAGGGGAAGCACCCACCACATGAAAATCATCAAGGTCGTAATAGAACATATAGGGTGACGGATTTAAGCGACGCAGGGCACGATACAGCGCCAAGGGGTGTGCCTTAAATGATTGCTGCATGCGCCGACTTAATACCACTTGCATGATGTCGCCGTTGAGAATGTATTCTTTGGCGCGCAACACCATGGCCTGATGCACTTCAGGACCAAAATCATCCAGCAATTCTGTGGGCGGCAACGCAGCCGGCGTGGGCAATGTGACAGGCTGCTTAAGAGCTGCTGCCAATTGCGCCAGGCGCGCCTGTGATTTTTGGTACGCCTGCGGGTCTACTGCATCACCATACACAATTAAGTGCAGTTGGCCAGACAGGTTGTCGATGACGGCAAGCTCGGTGGTGAGCAGTAATAAAATGTCGGGGGTGCCCACATCATCCGTCTTCCAACCGCGTGCTAAGCGCGGCTCAATGTAGCGCACAATGTCGTGACCGAAGTAGCCGGCCAATCCGCCACAAAAACGCGGCAATCCCGTTAACGGTGCGGCCTTAAATTGTGCCGCATAGTGCGCGATAAAAGCCAGCGGATCCTCAGACTCAAAATGTTCTGTGGGTGCCCCATCGCTCTCAACCGCTACGCTGTAGCGTGTCACGCGCAGTCGTGTGGTGGCCGGCAGCCCCACAAAAGAATAACGGCCAAAGCGCTCACCGCCTTGCACCGATTCCAACAAATAACTGTAGGGGCGATTGGCCAGTTTGGCGTACACAGACAGCGGCGTGTCTAAGTCCGCCAGTAAGGTGAGCACTACCGGGATCTGATTGTAGCCCGCCTGGGCCAGGGCTTTAAATTCAGCTTCGGTCATCGGGCCAGTTCGGCGCGCATGGCATCAATGGTCGCGCGATAATCTTGGGTATTAAAAATAGCCGATCCCGCCACGAAGGTATCGGCCCCCGCCTCTTTGATGGCGTGGATGTTGTCTATTTTTACGCCACCATCCACTTCCAACCAAATGTCGCGCCCACTGTCTTGAATGCGACGACGGGCTTCCTTTAATTTATCCAGCGCACCCATGATGAAGGACTGGCCGCCAAAGCCTGGGTTTACCGACATAATCAGAATCAGATCCACCTTATCCATCACATGGTCCAGGTAGTGGAGCGGTGTGGCGGGATTGAACACCAAACCCGCTTTGCATCCTTGATCGCGAATCAGTTGCAAGCTGCGATCTATGTGCTCGGAGGCTTCCGGGTGAAAGCTGATGATGTTGGCACCGGCCTTGGCAAAGTCGGGAATGATGCGGTCCACGGGCTTCACCATTAAGTGCACATCAATTAAGGCTGTGGTGTGCGGGCGAATGGCGGAACACACCAAGGGCCCAATGGTGAGATTGGGCACATAGTGGTTGTCCATCACGTCAAAGTGAATGATGTCGGCGCCGGCGGCGATGACCGAGGTGACCTCTTCGCCTAGGCGGGCAAAGTCGGCAGAAAGCAGGCTGGGTGCAATACGATAGGTCATAATGGCAAGTCCTTGATGAGGTTCCCATGATTCTAGCAGATGCGCGATGAGGCTTGATGCCGGCTGCTATTTGGTGTGCAATGACACCATGAACAAGACAAAGGGGTCAGACCCCAAAAGATTTTGGGGTCTGACCCCTATTTTTCTGCTGCTGGCCGGTTGTGCGGGCCTGCCCACCCCTCCGGATTCGGCGGCCATCCCCGAGCGGGTGAACACCGAATTGGGCACCGCGCCTGAGTTAGACAGTGAACCGGTGGTCTGCCCGGCACCCGAATTAACCTTAAAACCCACGGCCCCCACAGCGGCCCCACAAAAGCATGCGGTTTTAAAACTCAGCCATTTTTCAGCGCTCCCCCAATGGACTAAGGGCGTCACCGCACAAAGTTGGAGCGCTTTCTTGCAAAGCTGCCAAGCCTTATCCGCACAACCCGTTTGGACGCATGTGTGCAGCAAAGCGCTGGCCATGCCCGCCAACTCCAACGCAACTCACCTACGCGCTTTCTTTGAAGCGGAATTCACCCCTTGGCAAATCCAAAGTGGCGCAGGCAGTAACGTGGGGCTGGTGACAGGCTATTACGAACCGCTGTTGCGCGGCAGCCGCACGCGCACGGCAGCTTACCCCTTCCCCATTTATGGCCCGCCCGCAGATTTACTGACGGTGGATTTGGGAGACGTGGTGCCTGAACTAAAAGGGCGCCGCCTGCGTGGGCGCTTGCAGGGCAACCGTGTGGTGGCGTACCTGTCGCGTGCGGATATTGATTTGGAAGATCCGCCCTTACAAGGGCGTGAATTGGTGTGGGTGGATGATGCGGTGGATTTATTCTTTCTGCAAATTCAAGGGTCCGGGCGCATTGCCTTTGAAGACGGCACCCAAATGCGCGTGGGATATGCGGATCAGAATGGCTACCCTTTCCGCTCCATTGGGCGCGTATTGGTGGATCGTGGCGATTTAACGTTGTCGCAAGCCTCGCTATCCGGTATTAAAGGTTGGGTGCATGATCACCCCGACCAGATGCATGCCCTGCTCAACGCCAACCCCAGTTATGTGTTTTTTCGCCAGCTGCCCGATGACTTACCCGGCCCCTTAGGGGCCTTGGGCGTCCCCCTTACGGCGGAAGGCAGTATTGCAGTGGATCCGCGCGTCACCCCTTTGGGCGCCCCCGTGTTTTTAGACACCACCGTACCCAACAGCAAAACCCCGCTGCGTCGCCTGATGATGGCGCAGGACACCGGTGGTGCCATTTATGGCCCCATACGGGCTGATTTTTTCTGGGGTTTTGGCGATGAGGCCGGTAAAAAGGCCGGATCCATGAAACAGGCCGGACGCATGTGGCTGTTGTACCCCAAGGGTCAGACCCCTCCCGCCCCGGGGGTCTGACCCCCCCAGGGGTCTGACCCCTCTCCGCTCTCTCGCTCTACTCCCACCCCTCAATAGCACCACCCCGAGTGGTGCGGCACGGTTTATAATGCCCGGTTACGTTTATGAAACCAGGCAAACCCTTGGCTGAACCCTCTTCTCATCAACTGCACGCCTTTGGCCTCAATCACGAGAGCGCCCCGGTAGCGGTTCGTGAAAAAATCGCCTTTTCTCAAGAGCATCTGATCCCCGCTTTGGGCAGCTTAAGGCAAGAAACCCGTGCCGAAGAGGCGGTCATCCTCTCCACCTGCAACCGCACGGAAATTTATTGCAAAACTGCAGAACCCGACACCGTGGCCGCTTGGTTGGCGCAACACCATGACTTGGTGGGTTTTGACATGACGCCCTATTTGTATCGCTTGGATGGCAGCGCCGCTGCCCGGCACGCCTTTCGCGTGGCCTCAGGTTTGGATTCCATGGTGTTGGGCGAGCCACAAATCTTAGGTCAGGTAAAACAAGCAGTACGCTCCGCTGAAGAAGCCGGTACCTTGGGCCCCTTGTTGGGAAAATTATTCCAATGTACTTTTTCTGTAGCCAAAGCGGTACGCACCGAAACCGCCATTGGTGAGCGCTCGGTGTCGCTGGCTGCGGCCGCATTAAAACTCAGCGCCAGTGTTTTGGGCGCTATTGAAGATCAACATGTATTGTTTATTGGTGCCGGTGAAATGGTGGAGCTGGTGGCCGCACATTTTAAAGCGCGTCATCCTAAGTCCGTTACCGTGGCCAACCGCACCTTAGAGCGCGGCAGTGCGTTGGCGCAGCAATTAGGCGGCACCGCCATTACGCTCTCTGAGTTGCCCAATGAATTGCATCGCCACGACGTGGTGATTTCATCCACCGCCAGTCACTTGCCCATTATCGGTAAGGGCATGGTAGAGCGCGCCATTAAAAGCCGCAAGCATCGCCCCATCGTGATGATTGATCTGGCAGTACCGCGCGACATTGAAGCGGAAGTGGGCGAATTAGCCGATGTGTTTTTATATTCCGTGGATGACTTGGGCCAAATCGTTCAAGAAAACCGCGCCTCACGTCAGTCCGCTGTGCAAGCCGCTGAGGCGATTATTGGCACGCGTGTGGACGATTTTATTAATTGGATTCACACGCGCGACGTGGTGCCCACCATTCGCCGCCTGCGTGATCACGCGGACCGCTATCGATTGGTAGAGTTGGAGCGTGCACGCCGCGCCTTGGCGCGCGGTGATGACCCGGCCGCGGTGTTGGAGCAGCTATCACAAGGGCTAACCAATAAATTTTTACACCACCCCACGCAGACTTTGAATCACGCGCAAGGTGCTGCACAACAACAGTTGGTAGAAGCGTTGCATCAACTGTTTATCCGCGAGGATGATGAACCCGCCACATGAAAGACTCTCTCGTCAGACGCCTAACCACGCTCGATTTACGCTTAACCGAATTGGATACATTGCTCTCCGATCCGGATGTAACGCGCGACATGGATCAGTACCGCAAACTCACCAAGGAGCATTCCGACATTGCTCCGGTTGTGGCGTTGTTTCATCGTCACTTGGCCGCCTTAGCCGATTTAAATGCCGCGCAAGAAATGGCCGCCGACCCTGAAACACGCGACTTTGCTGAAGATGAAATAAAAGCTGCGCGCGCGCGTTTGGAAGACATTGAAGCAGAGGTGCAAACGGCCCTCCTGCCCAAAGATCCTAATGATGAGCGCAACACATTCGTGGAAATTCGTGCCGGTACAGGAGGTGATGAATCCGCCTTATTTGCCGGCAGCTTGTTTCGCATGTATTCGCGTTTCGCCGAGCGCAACCGTTGGCAAACCGAAATCATTTCGCACAGCGATGGTGAAGTAGGCGGCTACAAAGAAATTATTTTCCGCATTGAGGGGCATGGCGCTTACTCACGCTTAAAGTTTGAATCCGGCGGTCATCGTGTGCAGCGCGTACCTGAAACCGAAACCCAAGGCCGCATTCACACCTCTGCTTGCACAGTGGCTGTCATGCCAGAAGCGGATGATGTGAGTGATGTGGTTCTTAATCCGGCGGATTTACGCATCGATACTTATCGGGCCAGTGGTGCTGGTGGCCAACACATCAACAAAACCGATTCAGCGGTGCGCATCACCCACTTACCCACCGGTATTGTGGTGGAATGCCAGGACGGGCGCAGTCAACATAAAAATAAAGCGCAAGCGCTCTCGGTTTTGGTGGCACGCATTCGCGACAAACAAACGCGTGAGCAACATGATAAGGAAGCGGCCACACGCAAGTCTTTGATTGGCAGTGGCGATCGCTCTGAGCGCATCCGCACTTACAACTTTCCACAAGGGCGCGTCACTGACCATCGCATTAATTTAACGCTCTACAAAATTGAAGCCATTATGGATGGCGATGTGTTTGAACTTACCGACACATTAATGGCAGAGCACCAAGCGGAACTGTTGGCACAAATGGGTGATTCATGAAAATTTCTGACCTGTTGGGCGGGGCGCCCGAAACACGCGTGGACCGGCGCCTATTGTTAGAATCGGTTGTGGGCCGTCCGCACGAATGGATTGCGGCCAACCCAGAATATGTTTTACATGAAATTGAAATTGATATTTATGAAGCATTACTGACGCGGCGCATGGCGGGAACACCGGTGGCCTATTTGCTGGGGTGGCGTGAGTTTTTTGGTCTGGAGTTTTCTGTAAATCCAGCAGTACTCATTCCGCGCCCTGAAACCGAACTGTTGGTGGAATGGGCCTTAGAACTGGTGGCTGAAAAAGATGATGTCACCATTCTTGATTTAGGAACAGGCAGCGGCGCTATCGCCATTAGCCTACAGTGGAAGCGCCCACGCGCGCACGTCATCGCCGTAGACAATTCCCCCACAGCGCTTAATGTGGCGCAAGATAATGCGGAGCGCTTACTGGAAGGCCGCCCCGGTGGCGCGGCTAACATGCCTAAATTTTTTAAAGGCCATTGGTTTGAACCCGTGGGCAATCAACGATTTAACTTGGTTCTATCCAATCCACCTTATGTGGCCGCTAATGACCCCCACCTAGAATTAGGGGATGTGCGCTTCGAGCCCCCCAGCGCCTTAATTGGTGGTGCGGATGGTCTGGATGCGTTGCGCGACATTATTGCAGCTGCGCCGCGCCATTTGCTAGCGGGTGGAACTTTATTGGTGGAGCATGGCTTTGATCAAGGGTCCACGTGCCAGTCACTCATGGAAAAAGCAGGTTTTGAACAGATTACCACCCGGCCTGACTTGGCAGGCCACCCCCGAATCACCGGTGGTCGCCTGATTCACGCAACAGCCAATTAGCGCTAAAATATCTCTTTTAAGTGATTAGGTATGATGAATACAGAACTTTTACCCGGTACTCGCAAAGTGATTGATGGACATGAACGCGTCTATTACGATGGCTACTGGATTAAATATTACGCCCCTCCTGCGGACAGTCTGCACGCCAAGCGCCAACTCATTGACGCCCTCACCCGTCGCCTGTTTAACCATGTGGAGCATGGCATCAACATCCCAGGCTCCCGCCTTTCTGAGGCACGCCAAGCGTACAACGACGAACAAGACCCCGCGCTTAAACGCGTCAATGGTGCCATGCTGGCGGGATCATTATTTAATCGCGCCACCGACATCATCACCAAGCTGGTTGAAATGCAGGGCTTGGGCGTGGAAATTACCACGGACAATGCGCTGCTGCGCGAATGTGGCCGCAGCTTACAAGAAGCGTTATCTCTCGGGCGATTGGTACTGCACCGCAGTGGCGAAGAAGGGATTGATGAATTATGGGGCGAACCCTTGCATGCCTTCTCCATCCCCGTGGACACTTTTTTTGAAAGCCGCTACATCAAAATCGCTTCTACCATGCGTGACATTGACCGCTTGGGTGCAGCCATTATTCAAAACACTAAAGACGATCCAGATTTTAATGGTCTGGCCCCACTGGTTGAAGCCTTAACCTTAGCCGCCCACCAAAAGGTGGAGATATTGCAAACCGACGATACTATTTTTGAAGTGTGGCCTGCCTTTGTGGTGGCGAGCGAAAACCTGCTGAAGTTTGCCCCCGTCATCAAAAGTGGGGGCAGCCTAGAGTACGACCGGCTTCAAGAAGAAGGGCTGCAATTGATTGCCCAAGGGCAACGCATCATCAGCGAAATTGTCCGTGCACGCACCCCCATGCCCAAGACCACGCTGGAATATATTGAACGTTTGGAAGCGTATCGGCAGAAGGTGGCGAGGGAAGCTGCGCGCTAGAGCAGGGATCAGGGTCAGACCCCCCCAGGGGTCAGACCCCTTTTGCATTAGGCCAACATGGTTTTCAGTTCACCGTTTTGATACATTTCCGTCATGATGTCCGAGCCACCCACAAATTCACCCTTGATATAGAGCTGGGGAACCGTGGGCCAGTTGGAATACTCTTTAATACCCTGACGAATTTCAGCGTCTTGCAACACATCCACTGCAAAAATATCATTCACGCCGCAGGATTTTAAAATCTTCACCGCATTGGCCGAGAAGCCGCATTGTGGAAAATCAGGACTTCCCTTCATGTACAGCACTACCGCATGGGTTTTCACTTGTTGGTCAATGGTATCGTGGGCAGACATGGCTAAACCTCAATTAATGGAATGGGTATTGTCCTTCGACAAGGGCTTACTGCGCAAGTTTCGTACTGATTAAGCGGTTCAAGCTAATCCCCTCCTCCGCCGCTTCAACCGCTAAAGCCCGATGCAGTGAAGAGGGGATGCGTGTTCTGAATTCGCCGCTGTAATGACGGTCGGCCAGAGCCTCTGGCAATGGCTCATTCGCAGACGTCATATCAGCCACCTGACTTTTAACTAATTCTTGAATACCGGTTAGCGCTTTTTGTTGCGAAACATCCAACCAAGACAGGCTAGGGAACTCTGCACATAACCCCACAAACTCACCGTCTTCTGCAGACCAAGTGAGCCGATATGTATAGTGATCATCTTGAGTGGTTGTTTTCATTTAAACGTTCAATAGCGGCTAGAACCTGTTTTACCTGATAGGGCTTAGAATGGCCGTTCTTATTTTGAATGTTAACCCGCGGGTCGCCTGGCCAAGGGGTTTTAAACACCGCATGACTCGTTCCCGCTTGGCGTGGATCTCCAAAATAATAGGTGCATACCATCGTCAACTGGGCATAGCGCACACCTGTTGGGCTGCGCTGCATTAACCGCAAGATTTTATCAATCGCGCTCATGAATGGTACCATTATTGGAACCACCTGTTCAAGTGCCGGGCGGAATAACCAACCTTAGCGCGCCATCCCCTACAATGTGTGCATGAAAACAAACAATCGGTTTATTTGTTCTGGCATTGCAGGCAGCCTGCTCGCCCTGACCCTCGCCTTACCCACTGCGGCACTGGCCTGGGGCGACTTGGGGCACCAAGTGGTGGCTGAGATTGCCCTGCGCCACCTTAACCCAACGGCACGCTCACGGGTGGAGCAGCTACTGGCCTCCGACCCGGATATCCTCACCGCCCACGATATGGTGTCATCCTCCGTGTGGGCGGACCGCTTTCGCGATTCATCCATTAACGGCCCCAAGGTGAACTATCACCACACCCATGAGTGGCACTTTGTGGATTTGGATCGCACCCATCCCAGCTTGCCTTTGGCGTGCAACGGGCATACACCACTACCTGCCGGTGCCGCGGCCTCAGAGGGGCCCGCTCATGATTGCGTGGTGGATAAGATAGAACAATTTGCCGCAGAATTACGCGCCTCTCCCGCAAGTGCTGATGCAGGTGCTAGTGCGGGTGCTTATGGTGGCACCGATGCCAAAACAGTAAACGAAGAGCGTGTGGCGCTAAAATTCCTCATTCACTTGGTGGGCGACTTACACCAACCCTTGCACGCCATTGACGATCATGATCGTGGCGGTAATGAAAAGCGCGTGCGTGCGGCAGGACTGCGTGCCAATTCATTGCATCACTACTGGGACACCACCTTGGTGGAACAGTTGGGGTCTGATCCCAAATTCATTGCCGAGATGTTAGACGCGCGCATCACGCTCGCGCAATTAAAAACCTGGCAGCAAGGTACGCCGCGCACGTGGGCAAGAGAATCTTATGAAACGGCGCGCACCTACGGATATGACGCGCTACCCACGCCCGATGAGCGCGGACGCTATACGCTCAGCGCTCAATACATTCATCAAGGGACACGGGTGGTGGCGCTGCAATTGGAAGCCGCGGGAGTGCGACTCGCTCTGTTATTAAACCAATCGTTAAAGTAAACAATTTGCTTATGCGCACAACGCGCCAAAGGCTTAAACACATATAACAAGAAGGTCAGGGCTAATGCAGCTTCACATGGGGCTCTGTGCGCCGACTGATAAAGCGCGCGAGAGTGGTTAATGCCATTTTCCAGAAACCATGCAGCGCCATTTCATGCAACTTGTAGAGGGACATATACATCCAGCGCGCGAAGAGGCCCTCCACCCACATGTTGCCGCCCACGAAATTGCCCATCAAATTTCCTACGGTAGTGTATCCACCTAAGGACACTAGGGAACCAAAGTCGCGGTACTGAAAGGGTCGTACGGGTTTTCTCGACAAGCGCCGCGCCAACTCACGCACCAAATGATCAGACTGTTGGTGAGCGGCCTGCGCTCGTGGTGGGACGTTATGCCCCTCATGGCCTAACCAAGGCGCCGCGGCACAATCCCCAATGGCAAAAATATGTTCATCCTGTGTGGTTTGTAAATTGGACTGCACCACCAATTGATTGATGTTGTTGACCTCTAACCCCAAATTCTTTAGAAATTCCGGTGCCTTCACACCTGCCGCCCACACCACGAGCTCCGCTGGAATAATTTCTCCATTGGCCAGACGCACCGCCTGGGGCAATACCTCCGCCACCCGCGCGTTGGTGTGAACTTTTACGCGCAAGCGCGACAGCATGCGGTGTGCGCTATCAGAGATGCGTTGCGGCAGGGCCGGTAAGATGCGTGGCGTGGCTTCAATTAAATGCATGCGGATATGCTTGTCCGGGTCAATGCGATCCAAACTGTAGGAGACCAAATCGCGCGTAGCGTTATGCAGTTCTGCAGCCAGCTCCACGCCCGTGGCGCCGGCCCCCACAATGGCCACCTGCAATTGCTCGGGACGCAGTGGAGTGGATTGTGCATGGGCACGCAGGAAGGCATTCACCAGTCGGCGATGAAAGCGGTCGGCCTCAGCGGTATTCTCCAGAGAAATGGCAAACTCATCCACACCCGGCGTGCCAAAGGAGTTGGTCTGGCTGCCCACGGCCATCACCAGAGTGTCGTAATGAAAGCTGCGCGCCTCTGTCACGATCACACCGTCCTCATCATGATAGGGCGCCACATGCACCATGCGCGCCGCACGATCAATGCCCACCATCTCGCCGATACGGTAACGGAAATGGTGCCAGTGGGATTGCGCCAAGTAGTCCAGCTCATGCACATCCAAGTCCATGCTGCCCGCGGCCAACTCATGCAGGTGCGGTTTCCAGAAATGGGTGCGGGATTTTTCCACCAAGGTGATCTGCGCACGACCCTGTTTACCCAGAGTGTCGCCTAAACGCGTGGCAAGTTCTAAGCCGCCGGCCCCGCCGCCCACCACAATGATTTGATGCATATGAAAATCCTAGAGGGGTTAATACAGCAAAGCGCCATACGGTCCTGAAACTCATTGTAGCGCTGGGTAATCTTGGTAATGGCAAACATAAGGACATGATAACGGTTAGAATGCAATTCTTACAATTATTTCCCTTCTTTTCATGCCCGCTTCTATTTTTCCTGTAGTGTTATGTGGCGGCAGCGGCACCCGGCTGTGGCCGCTGTCGCGCCAAATGTTTCCCAAGCAGTTCGTGCCCCTCATTGATGGCAAAAGTCTGTTGCAACTAACCCTTGAGCGGGTTAAGTCGCTGTCTGAAATCGTGATGACGGTGGAGTCCGATGACCATCGTTTTCTGGTGCAAGATGCAGCAGAAACCGCCGGTGTAACGGTGCGGCACTTGCTGGAACCCGTGGGGCGCAACACCGCCGCCGCCATGGCCGCTGCGGCACTGGCCGCCCCCAATGCCAAAACCTTACTGCTGTTTTTACCCGCCGATCACCATATTCCCGATACCGCCTTATTTATGCGCACCGTGCAGGAGGGTGTGACGGCGGCTGAAGCGGGTTTTATTGTTACTTTTGGTGTGACCCCCACGTTTCCCAGCAGCGCCTACGGCTACATTGAAGTTTTGGATGTTTTGGGATCTGACCCCAAACCAAAAACCTTGACCGTTCAACGTTTTATTGAAAAACCAGACGCCGCGCGCGCGCAGCAACTCATTTTGCAAGGCAACCATTTCTGGAACGCCGGCATCTTCTTAATCCAGGCCGATACGCTGATTGCAGCCCTCGAACAACACGCACCCGACATCCTAAACACCGTGCAAGAAGCAATGAGTAAAAACACCCAGGATGGCGCTTTTACACGCCTGAATCGGGAAGCTTTCACTCGTTGCCGCAGCGAATCCATCGATTATGCGGTGTTAGAAAAATACAGCCGTGTGGCCATGGTCCCTTTCCACGGCGCTTGGAGCGATGTGGGCAGCTGGAACGCGGTGGCAGAACTCTCGCCTGCAGATGCGGACAACAACCGCATTTTGGGCCAGGGGCGCGCCTGGGCCAGCAAGGACACCTTCATTCACGCACCACACCGGCCAGTGATTGCGTTGGGAACTGATTCGTTATTCATTATCGATACGCCGGACGCGGTGCTGGTGGCGCACGCGAACCATACGGAAACGGTTAAGCAGATTGTAGGCACTCTAACCCAAGAGGGGCTACCCCAAGCCACCCATCATCGACGCGTGGCGCGACCTTGGGGTGTATTCGATTCGGTGGACAGCGGCGAACGCTTTCAAGTGAAGCGCATCACGGTGAAGCCCGGTGCGCGGCTGTCCTTGCAAATGCATCACCACCGCGCGGAGCATTGGGTGGTAGTAAAAGGCACGGCGCAGGTTACTCGTGGTGATGAGGTGTTGGTGCTGGAGGAAAACCAGTCGGTATATGTCCCGCTGGGCGTGCGCCATCGCTTGGAAAACATCGGTGCTGAGCCTTTGGAGATTATTGAAGTACAGTCCGGTAGCTACTTGGGCGAAGATGACATTGTTCGCTTTGAGGATGGCTACGGAAGAAGTTAGGGGGCGCACATGTTTAAAGTAGTTGTGTTTGATGCCTACGGCACGCTGTTTGACGTGTATTCCGTCGGCGCATTGGCCGAGCAGTTATTTCCCGGCCATGGGGCGGCGCTGTCGGCTGCGTGGCGCGACAAGCAAATTGAATACACCCGCCTCACTACCATGAGCGACCCCCACGGCACGAATGGCAGTCGGTATTACCAACCTTTCCAAGAATTAACAGCGGCCAGCCTGCGTTATTGTTGCAAGCGCCTGGGGCTTAATCTGGGCGCTGCAGAAGAGATGCGGTTGATGCAGCAATACGAAAAGCTAACCCCCTTTGCAGAAAACTTGGGCGTTTTAAAAACGCTTCACGAGCGCGGCATTAAAACCGCCATCCTCTCCAACGGCAGCACGGCCATGTTGACCGGCGCCGTTAACAACGCCGGCATGGCACCCTACCTCAATAAAGTAATTACGGTGGATTCCATTCGTCTGTTTAAAACGTCGCCGGAGTGCTATGGCTTGATATTGAAACAATTTCCTGTGCGCCTTGATGAAGTACTGTTTGTTTCGAGCAATGCGTGGGATGCGCTGGGCGGCACCTGGTTTGGTTTTAAAACCCTATGGGTAAACCGACAGGGCCTGCCCTTTGAAGAGATCGGCCCACGACCCACCCATATAGGCAGTAACTTGGAAGAAGTATTGCGAGTGATTTAGGAGCCAGACTCCCCCACCCTATCGGCCACCGCGAATCATCATCCAACGCGGGCTTTTGAAGCGCACAATAGCACGATATAACCAGATGTACACCAATGCAAACAGCACCACGCAAATCTGCAGCAACACGGTGTTATGCCAAAACAATACGGCGGGGATTACGGCCAGAGAAGAGAGCAGCCACAAGTAGGGGGAGGTCATGTTGTTGCGCGCCGTAATAGCACTGACCTCGTGGGAGCCCACTGCCCAACGCACCAGACGCTTGTAAATAATTTGGTGCAAGTGAGCGGCGTCTGGCATGCCCACATGGGCACGATGCAGCCACACGCGGCGGTAAATGGTAAAGAGGGTTTCAAACACCGGATAGAAGCACAAGAGGAGTGGAAACCACTTAGAGACTTGGGGGTTATGCACCACCAACAGCACGGATAATTCGGCCACCCAAAACCCAATTAAATAAGCGCCGCCATCTCCCAAAAAAATGAGTCCGCGAGGGTAGTTCCACATTAAAAACCCAATCACCGCACCCGCCCCTGCAAAGCAGGCAATGAGAATGTGTACATCACCCACCTGAAAAGCCACGTAGGCAATGCCGATAAGAATGACCACCCCCACGGCGCTGGCCAAGCCATTGTAGCCATCGATAAGATTAAAAGAATGCGTCACACCGCTCACCGCAAAGCATGTGAAGAGCATTGACACCAGAGGCCACGCCAATAACCAATCCAGCGGCGCCATTTCAAGGCCCGTTAGCCATCCTGAAAACACCCATCCCGCCAAACCCGCTGAGCAGAGTGTGGCCACCATGCGCTCCTTCCAGCCAAAGCGCTTGGTGAGGTCCTCCGCCAAACCGGCCAGCACGATGGGCAGCGCAGTGGCCAACAACAACAGTTCAAAGCGAGCCAGCGCAGCATCGTTCCACAAACGCGGCAGGATGGCCGCCAATAGGCCCACCACCAACGCCAGGCTGCCAATGCGGGGCACCGCGGAAGCGTGAAATTTTTGAACGCTGTTTAAGTCGTCATCGTCGGTGAAGCGCTGATGCATATGCCGATAGCGCACGATGAAGGTTGCGGTGATGAGTGAGCCCAAGAAGGCGAGCAGGAAGGCGGACATAATGCCCTAGCTTAACATAGGCAGACAAGCCAAAATCAAGGCTTCGCCAGCACCGAAACCTGAGCCACCCAAGGTTCCCAGATATTTTCCGTAACGGGCAACGTGGCTAGAAGGCGGGCTTGGGCGCGCAAGACTCCCGCAGCATAGTTGTAAACTTCGTTGGGTTGCGCTAACTCCAGCAAGCGATGGCTAGAGCCTGGGTCCGTTAAATCGTACTCAACCAATCTAAGTTCTGGGTGATATTGAATGCCCAGTTCCTGGATGCGCCAGAAGTTGGTTGAACTGGTGCGGCGATACGACCCAAATACCTTATAACCCTTTGCAAGCAGCAACTCCGCAAGGTAGGCACCATCCTGACCCGTAATGCCGGTAACAACTGCAGATTTCATATTAGTCTTCAAAATTAATTTCCGTTTTTAGGGATCAGCCCCAGCTCTTGGATGTTTAAGCGGTGGTCGGCTGAAACACGCGAATGCGAAGTGTAATTTCTTTTTGCAGCGTGCGCTTAACCATCCGCATATCGTACTCAGTTTGTAAATTAATCCAGAAGCGGGGATCCATGGAGAAAAAGAGTCCAAGGCGCAATGCCGTATCGGCAGTAATGGGGCGGTTACCATGAACAATTTCGCTGATGCGGCTAGGAGACACATCAATATCAGCGGCCAGCTGACGGGCGGTGATACCCATGGGCTTCATAAAGTCCTCCTGCAAAATTTCGCCGGGGTGAATTTCATCCAGTAGTTTGGCCATATTGATATCTCCTAGTGATAATCCACAATTTCAACGTTGTGCGCTCCATCTTCTTTCCAAACAAAACATATGCGCCATTGGTCATTAATGCGAATGCTGTGTTGGCCCTTACAATCACCCTTAAGCAACTCCAACTGGTTACCCGGAGGAACGCGCAAGCCGGCCAATTTGGTTACCGCATGCAATTGCAGCAGCTTTCGTCGCGCCACCCTCTCGATGCTCTTGAATCGGCACGAGGGGTTGCTTTGGAAAAGCGACTCGGTGTCTGAACAAGAAAACGAATGGATCATGGTGAATGATATTCCGTAATAGAGAATCCGTCAAGCGGAAATATAAAGGTTTTAGGATTGCCAGGTGAATTTAGGTCTTTACGCTTTTTAGTTCTGAGGTTGAACCCGGTGTGATGCACCGTCCGCCGCGCAACGCGCAGGAACCGCTGTTCGGAAAACGCGTCCTGATCCTAGCCAATCGCTCATGGCAACACTCCGCCCTGCCCATAACACTCAATAGCCGGAACCCCGCGTTGTGTTGGGTGACAGGTGGTGTGCCGGTTGCATAAGCGAAAACCCCATAGGTCGCAGTCGTAGCGGCCGTGGGTCAAATCGGTCAGCAGATACCCTTCAAGAATTTCCTCAAAAGACAGCCGGGAGATAGAATGCCGAGAACCCTTATTCAAAATGAACAATTGGTCGAGGCCAAAATACTTTAAAGGTTAACAATGAAACTCAATTTTCGGTCTATTACCCATTCCGTGCTGATAACCACAATCCTGACTTGTGCTGGCTGTTCAACCCTCAATTCAGCCTATGATTCCGCTGCAGATACTGTTTCAGGGTGGGTCAAATCAGACAAAAAAGATAACAAAGAGGTAGCAGGTGCAAGCCATACCTACCCCTATGAGTATGAGTCTGTGTACAACGCGACTATCGCGGTTGCGAAAAACAATGGCCTTAAAGTCATTGAGAATGACAAAGAAAATGGTAGGTTGATTCTTTCACATGGTATTAGCATTTGGAGTTTGGGTGAAAACATTACAGTTGCCGCCAAACCGATACCGTCCAATAGCACAGTTCTAGAGATTACCAGCAAACCAAAAATGTATGTTCTAAATGCCCCTACTGACTGGGAGGCTGTGCTTTTTGATGAAATAGATATTGAGCTTCGAGGTGCAAAATAATAAGCAGTGTCTGCCAGCTCAGCTGACCGCGCCGGGCAAATTGTGTTGAAAAACTCGTCGACAATTTAATTAATTTCAGGGGTCCATTTTTTAATCGAAGCTGAATTTCTCAATTTGAGGCAGGATTTTTAAGGGTTCAGTGCCTTTCCCTGCCCTTATGTAGGGGCCAATGCTACTTCCGGCGCTGTTGAAGTCAGCCACTTTGCCGTGTTGTGAGGTGTGGTGAAACGATAAAATGGTGGAGGGTATGAGGATCGAACTCACGACCTTCTGATTGCGAACCAGACGCTCTCCCAGCTGAGCTAACCCCCCAAGTTTTGCTATTATAAGCGCTGTGGAAAAACCTCGCGTACCCCTCTATAACCCCGTGGCTTTTGCCGGCGCCCTGCTGGCCCTCTGCTTCGCTTGGCTGCCTGCCTTATGTATTGCTATCGGGCACCCCGGCTGGCCTCTGGTTATCGGTTTGATTGGACTGCCCCTGTTAGAACTCCTGGTGGGCCGCTATCAAGGGCCTATTCCTTATTGGAGCTTCTGGACGCTGCGCATCATCTTAATTGGCATCACCCTGCAATGCATTGCAGGGGCCTTGTTGGCAGCGAATTATCCTTGGTGGTTGGTGATCTTGGCTGGTGCGGGCTCAGGGTATGTGGCGGGCGGCTCAGGCAACGCTCTGGGCCATGAGTTGGGGCATAGCCGCGTAATCTGGGATAAACGTTTGGCCAAGTGGTTTTTTACCACGGTATGTTTCGGCCATTACACCCAGGAGCATGGTGCGGGCCATCATGTGTTGGTGGGTACGCCGCGCGACAGCCTCTACACACAACCCGCTGACACCTTGGCCACATTTTCTCAGCGCAACATGGTGAAGCAGTTTAAGTTGGGCGTGGAGATTGCGCGTGCGCGCGGCAATCTCTGGTCAGAGGTCTATGGGTCGATATTTTTTTACGGCCTGCTCAACCTTGTTGTTTTCATATGGGCCGGTTGGAAAGGAGTTGTATTTTTAACCGTGCAAACATTGATGATGTATATGGTGGACGCCTCCATCACCTTCATTCAACATTGGGCCTTGCATCGCGAATTTATTGACGGTCGTTTTGAACGCGTGGGTCCGCAACATACCTGGGACTGCAGCAATTGGATTACGACGCTGGTGTCGTTTAACAATTGTCGCCACGCTGACCATCACCTCAACCCGGGCAAGGATTTAAATGGCTTATCTCAAACTCCCGCCTCACCGCAGATGCCCTATGGTTATGCTGTCATGGGCACCATTGCCAATGTGTCGCCTTGGTTTAGAAAGATCATGGCCCCGCTACTGCCCTAACCCAGGGGTCTGACCCCAAAATTACCAAAATTAGTCACCGTCGGTAACAGCACCTTTGCTGGCACTGCCCACTAGTTTTTGATATTTAGACAGCACGCCGCGCGTAAAACGGGGGGCGGGTTGCACCCACTTCTCGCGCCGCAATTCCAAATCCGCATCGGACACATTCAATTGCAGCAGTCGTTGTGTTGCATCGATGGTAATGGAGTCCCCCTCATGCACAAGTGCGATGGTGCCGCCCACATAAGCTTCCGGTGCCACATGGCCCACCACCATGCCGTACGTGCCGCCCGAGAAGCGCCCATCGGTGATGAGCGCTACAGAGTCGCCCAAGCCCGCACCAATAATGGCAGACGTGGGTGAGAGCATTTCGCGCATGCCGGGTCCCCCTTTGGGGCCTTCCGAGCGAATCACCAAGATGTCACCCGCCTTAATGTGGCCGCCCATAATGCTGGCCATGGCCTCTTCTTCCGATTCAAAGACGCGTGCCGGTCCAGTAATCTTAGGATTCTTCACACCGGTAATCTTGGCCACCGCACCCTCTGTGGCGAGATTGCCTTTTAGAATAGCCAAATGCCCTTGTGCGTACATGGGATTATCCCAATGGCGGATGACATCTTGGTTGACAGGAGGTATGGCCGGAATATCTTTTAAATTTTCTTCTACAGTTTTGCCAGTAATGGTCATGCAATCCCCATGCAGCAAACCGCGTGCCAAGAGCATCTTCATTACTTGTGGAATACCGCCCACGCGGTGCAGATCCGTGGCCACATATTTTCCGGAAGGTTTCAAGTCGCACAGCACAGGCACGCGACCACGTATCTCTTCAAAGTCCTCTATGCGCAAAGGCACGTCAGCGGCGTGCGCCATGGCCAGTAAGTGCAGCACCGCATTAGTGGATCCGCCCACGGCCATAGTCACGGCAATGGCATTTTCAAAAGCCTTGCGTGTCATGATTTGGCGCGGTAGCAATTGATTGTGAATGGCCGCCACTAAGGTGCGCGCACTCTCCTCCGCGCTCACCGCCTTCTCTTCATCTTCCGCCGCTTGCGTGGAAGAATAAGGCAGCGCCATGCCCATTACTTCAATGGCGGAGGACATGGTATTAGCGGTAAACATGCCGCCGCAGGAACCTTTGCCCGGGCAGGCATGCTTTTCAATTTCTATAAAATCTTGATCGGATAAATTGCCCGCGGAATATTGCCCCACCGCTTCAAACACGCTCACCACAGTAAGGTCTTTGTCATGGTAATGGCCGGGCTTAATAGTGCCGCCATACACGTAGATGGAGGGAATGTTCATGCGCGCAATGGCGATCATGCCGCCGGGCATATTTTTGTCACAGCCCCCCACCACCAACACGCCGTCCATGCTCTGTGCGCTGGTAGCGGTCTCAATAGCATCGGCAATCACCTCGCGGGATACCAGGGAATATTTCATGCCCAGCGTGCCCATGGAAATGCCGTCGGACACGGTAGGGGTGCCAAAGGTTTGCGGCATGGCACCCGCGGCCGTTAAGGCCGCCTCAGCCCGTGCGGCCAATTCGCCCAGTCCCGCGTTGCACGGCGTAATGGTGCTATACCCATTGGCCACGCCCACGATGGGCTTATTAAAGTCCTTATCGGTGAAGCCCACAGCGCGCAACATGGCACGGTTGGGCGAGCGCTGGGGGCCGGCGGTGATGGTTTTGCTGCGAATATTGTCGGCCATAAGGCGCTCCTGCAAGAGGGGGTCGGTATAATCTTTCATTTTAACCCAAGGTTTAACCTCCATGCTGATCCATCCCGATTTTGACCCCGTAGCCCTCCACTTAGGGCCCATGGCCGTACGCTGGTATGGGTTGATGTATTTGGCTGGGTTTTTGGCGGGGGCTTGGGTGGCCCGCTGGCGCATTCGCACTCAGCCCTGGTTGAATTGGACCGTGGAAGAAGCGGACAACTTTTTAACCTACGTGGTGCTGGGCGTGATTGTTGGTGGGCGCTTGGGTTACGTGTTGTTCTACAAACCCGATTATTACCTGGCACATCCCTTAGATATTTTTGCCGTGTGGCAAGGCGGCATGTCTTTTCATGGGGGCTTCTTAGGCGTGGTGTTGGGCGGCTGGTTGTTTGCGCGCCGCCATCAACGCCATTGGATGGCGGTGACCGATTTTGTGGCGCCCTTGGTGCCGTTTGGTTTGGGCTTTGGGCGCATCGGCAATTTCATCAACGGTGAATTACCTGGACGTGTGACGGATGTGCCATGGGCGATGATATTCCCTCACATAGATGCCCTACCCCGTCATCCCTCCCAATTATACGAAGCCTTGCTGGAAGGCGTGGTGCTGGGTGCGCTGTTGCTGTGGTTTAGTCGCAAGCAACATCCAGTGGGCGCCATGTCCGCATTGTTTTTAATGGGGTACGGCACCATGCGTTTTCTTGTGGAGTTTACGCGCGAGCCCGATGACTTTTTAGGGTTGCTCACTTTTGGACTCAGTATGGGCCAGTGGTTAAGTTTGCCCATGGTGATATTGGGTGTGTGGATGTGGAGGCGCGCCAGTAAATCAGCTATCATAGGCGCTTAAAAATAGGAACGAATCTAAAAGTGGGGTCAGACCCCATTCGAGTCCTGGAGACCGCAGCAACAGTTCGCAAGCGGGGTCTGACCCCCCCGTTTATTAATCTAAATTAAGGAGAGCTGTTTATGAGCACTTTGAAAGTTGCAGTACTAAGCGCCGGCCTACTGCTGGCTGGCAGCGTGTTGGCCGATGATCCTGGTCTAGCGTTGGCCGGGAAAAGTGGTTGCCTGGCCTGCCATTCGGTGGATAAAAAAATTATCGGACCCGCCTATAAAGACGTGGCTGCTAAATATAAAGGTCAAGCCGATGCTGAAGATAAGCTGGTAGCCAAGGTTAAGGCTGGCGGTTCGGGCGTGTGGGGCGCCATGCCCATGCCTGCCAACCCAAAAGTGGCAGATGCCGATTTACATACCATCGTAAAGTGGGTATTGTCACACTAAACTTTGTCTAAACTCACCATAGGGATGAACCATTGAAACCGAGCTTGTTTCGTTTTTACAAAAAATCTTTGTTCATCCTTATGGTTTCACCGCTCTTGCTGACAGGATGTGGAAAATCATCCTCCGTCAGCGGCTCTAACGACAGCATCACCATCAAGATTGGTTCTGCAGCACCCCTCACCGGATCACAAGCGCACTTGGGCAAAGACAACGAAAGCGGTGCGCGCTTGGCGGTGGATGATGCCAACACGCAAAATATTGTGATTGGCGGCAAGAAAGCGCACTTTGAACTGATGAGTGAGGATGATGCCGCGGATCCCAAAACCGGTACCATCGTGGCGCAAAAGTTTGCCGATGCCAAAGTGAACGGCGTGGTGGGCCATTTAAATTCGGGCACCAGTATTCCTGCTTCGCGCGTGTACTCTGATGCTGGCATTGTGCAAATCTCGCCCTCCGCCACCAACCCCAAATACACGCATCAAGGGTTTAAGACTGCTTTCCGTGTCATGGCCAATGATGAGCAGCAAGGGCGCGTACTAGGCCAATTTGCCACTGTGGGCCTGAAGGCCAAATCTGTGGCCATCATTGATGACGCCACCGCCTACGGACAAGGACTCGCCGATGAATTTGAAAAAGCGGTGAAAGCCTCTGGTGCCAGCGTGGTGGCACGGGAACATACGGATGATCATGGCACAGACTTCTTGGCCATCTTAACGCGCATCAAATCCAAAAACGCCGACCTTATTTTTTATGGTGGCATGGATGCGCAGAGCGCGCCCATGGTGCGCCAAGTAAAAACGCTCAAAATGAGTGCGCGCTTTTTAACCGGCGACGGCGGTTGCTCGCATGAATTTTCTGAATTGGCCGGGGACGCCTCTGAAGGCAGTTATTGCAGCTTGCCGGGTGTGCCACCGGAACTTATGCCTAAGGGAGTTGACTTTAAACAACGCTTCAACGCCAAGTACGGCGACATTCAAGATTACGCGCCCTACGCTTACGATGCCGTGGGTGTGATGATTGCCGCCATGAAAGCAGCCGACTCCGCCGACCCTGTGAAATATCAAACCGCACTGGCGCACATCAGTTACCCCGGCGTTACCGCCACCATTGCCTTTGATGACAATGGCGACTTAAAGGGCGGCCTCGTCACGCTCTACCAATGGCAAAAAGGCCAAAAGGTACCGGTTAAGCAATAGGTGTTGGTTGAGGGGTCAGACCCTGCCAGGGGTCAGACCCCTCAACCACCCCTCAACCCCCTCAATCGCCCAAGTAGGCGCTGCGCACCAACGGGTTGCTCAGACAATTGGCCGCGCTATCGGTGAGCACCACGCGCCCGGACTCCATTACATAAGCACGATCGCATAAACCCAGCGCCAAACGCGCGTTCTGCTCTACCAACAGAAGCGTTACACCACTCTTGGCAATATCCCCAATCACTGAAAAGATTTTTTCCACCATCAAAGGCGCCAGCCCCATGCTGGGTTCATCGAGCATGAGTAATTTTGGTTTGGCCATGAGGGCGCGACCAATGGCCAACATTTGCTGCTCGCCACCGGAGAGTGTGCCGGCGGCTTGCGTGCGCCGCTCAAACAGTCGGGGGAAGTGGGCGTATACATCATCCAGTTCTGATGCGGCAGCACGCCGATGGTACGACCCCATTTGCAAATTCTCGGCCACCGTTAAACGCGCAAACACGCCACGCCCTTCGGGCACCAAACATAAGCCCTGACCCACACGCACCCAGGCGGGCATTGCCGTGAGCAGGTTGCCGGAAAATCCAATACTGCCTGAGCAAGGAACCAGCCCCGCAATGGCTTTGAGCATGCTGCTCTTGCCGGCCCCGTTGGCACCGATCACACAGACCCGTTCGCCAGGATGCACTTCTAAGGATAGTTCCTGAACTGCAGCGATGCCGCCGTAATGCACCGACAGATTGCGGATCATCAAGCCACTCATGTGGCCACCACGCCCAAGTAAGCCTCTATAACACGCGGGTCGTTTTGCACCTTATGGGGCGGGCCCTGCGCAATGCATAGGCCGTAATCCAACACCGTGACGCAATCGCACAACTTCATAATCCATTTCACATCATGTTCAATCAGCAACACCGCCCTACCGTCTTCGCGGATACGCAGAATCAGTTCGCCCAACTGCGTGCGCTCGCTGGCGTTCATGCCGGCGGCGGGTTCATCCAAGGCCAGCAAAAAGGGGTCTGTGGCCAAGGCGCGGGCAATTTCCAAACGACGTTGATCGCCATAGGACAAGGTGCCCGCCACATGATGTGTGCGCGCCTCAATGCCCACGTACTTTAATAATTCATGGGCACGCGCTGTAATAGCATTTTCTTCGCGCATCGTAGCCGCTGTTTTAAACACCGCCCCCAACACACCCGCAGAGGTGCGCACATGACGCCCCACCATGACGTTTTCTAACACCGTCATATTGGCAAACAGGCGAATGTTTTGAAAGGTACGCGCAATGCCGCGTGTGGCCACCACATGAGGAAGCCCTGCGGGGAGGGCCTTGCCCCTAAATTCCATATGCCCCACATCCGGTTTATAAATGCCGGTGAGCACATTGAAGAAGGTGGTTTTGCCCGCACCATTGGGGCCAATTAAACCCGTAATGGAGGCTTGCTCCAGGTTAAGCGATACGCCACCCAAGGCCTTTAATCCACCAAAGCTTTTGTGAATGTCGAAAGCCCGCAGCAAGGGTTTGATGACGCTATTCACCGTGCAGCTCCCGTTTCCGTGCGCGTGCCGGCAATAACCCTTCTGGGCGCAGCAGCATCATCAGCACCAGCGCACAACCAAACATCAGCAAACGCAAGTTGGAAGGATCTAACACCACGCGCCCCAACCATTCTTGTTGCAAGGGGCCCGCAGCACGCAAGGCTTCGGGCAGGACGCTGAGCAGCACCGCACCCAACACCACGCCGGCGATATTGCCCATGCCGCCCAACACCACCATGCATAAAATCATGACGGACTCCATGAGCGTGAAGCTCTCGGGGCTGACAAAACCTTGAAAGCCGGCAAACAATCCCCCCGACAGACCGCCCATGGAAGCCCCCATGGCGAAGGCCAATAATTTTAAATTGCGTGTGTTGATCCCCATACTGGCCGCCGCAATTTCATCTTCACGAATGGCGGCCCAGGCACGCCCAATGCGTGAGCGCTCTAAGCGATGGGAAAAAACAATGGCCAGCAACACCCCGATTAAAAATAAATAATAGGCGTTTACCACCGGGACAAATTCAAACAATCCCCACCTGTGGGTTTGGCCTAAGTTGTATGAGCCCACACTTAAGCTGTCGATACCGCTAATGCCTTGCGGACCATTGGTGATGTTAACCGGGGCGCCCAAGTTATTTAAGAAGATGCGGATGATCTCGCCAAACCCCAAGGTGACAATGGCCAAGTAGTCCCCGCGCAGGCGCAAGGTGGGCGTGCCCAACAACACACCAAAGCAGGCGGCCACCATGGCGCCTAAGGGCAGCAACACCCATAGGGGCCAATGCAGATTAAATTGCGGCGAGGAGAGCAATGCGTAGCAATAGGCCCCCACGGCAAAGAAGGCCACGTAACCCAAATCCAGTAAGCCCGCGTAACCCACCACAATGTTAAGCCCCAAGGCCAGCAACACATAGAGCAGCGCAAAATCCAGAATGCGCACCCAGCCGTGACCCAGCGCGGCGTCGGTGAACAGTGGCAATGCCAACAAAATTAGGGCCGCAACCCCCCACAGGAGGCGTTTCATACTTTTTCTCGCGCGCGGCTGCCCAGCAATCCGTTGGGATGAAATATCAGCACCGCAATCAACACCATGAAGGCGAACACATCTTTGTAGTTGCTGCCGAATACGCCGCCGGTGAGATCCCCCATATAACCCGCGGCCAAGGCTTCCACCACACCCAACAGCAATCCACCCAGCATGGCGCCTTTTAAATTACCAATGCCGCCCAGCACCGCAGCGGTAAATGCTTTTAAGCCCAACATAAAGCCCATGGTGTAATTGCCCACGCTGTAATAGGCCGCCACCATCACACCCGCCACTGCCGCTAATGCTGATCCGATCACGAAGGTGAGCGAAATAATTTGATCCGTATTCACGCCCATTAATTGCGCCACCGCAGGGTTTTGCGCCGTGGCGCGCATGGCCCGCCCAAGAGACGTTTTTTGCACCAACATTAAAAGGCCCGCCATGATGAGCGCTGCCAGCCCCATGATGGTGAGTTGAAGGGATGTGATGATGACACCGCCTATGTTGTAACTCTCGATGCTGAGCACGGCGGGAAAAGAAATGTAATTGCGTCCCCAGATAAGGGCGGCGATTTGCTGCAGACTAATGGATAAGCCAATGGCGGTAATGAGGGGCGCTAATTTTGGTGCGCGGCGCAGGGGCCGATACGCCACGCGCTCAATGACAAACCCCAAGGCCATGCAGGTGGGCGCCGCCACAGTTAATCCCAACAGTACCACCACGGGTCCGGGCAGCCCTAAGTGCGACAGCGCACCAATAACAGAGAGCGCCACCAGGGCGCCCACCATCACCACTTCACCATGCGCAAAATTAATGAGTTCTAAAATACCGTACACCATGGTGTAACCCAAGGCCACCAACGCGTAGATGCTGCCCAAGGTGAGGCCGTTCACCAGTTGCTGGAGAAAGGTTTCCATGACTCGTTACACCCAATCCCGCCCGATGAGGAATTTTTTTAGCAACGCATCTTCCACACTGCCCGCTTCGGGTTTCCAATCGTAGCGCCAGCGCACGATGGGCGGCATGGACATTAAAATGGATTCCGTACGGCCGCCGGATTGCAGTCCAAACAAAGTGCCGCGGTCATACACCAAATTAAATTCCACATAGCGCCCGCGACGATAGGCCTGAAAGTCGCGCTCGCGTTCTCCATAAGGGATGGCGTTGCGGCGCTCCACAATGGGCACATAGGCGGGCAGGAAATGATCGCCCACGCTTTTCCACAGGGCCATGGCTTCGGTAAAGGGCAGGGAATTAAAGTCGTCGAAAAAAATGCCGCCCACACCGCGCGGCTCCTGACGATGCTTTAAATAGAAGTACTCATCACACCATTTTTTAAAGCGTGGGAAATGTTGTTCGCCAAAAGGATTAAGCGCTGCTTTGCAGGTGCTGTGAAAATGCACGGCATCTTCTTCAAACCCATAGTAAGGGGTTAAATCCATACCGCCGCCAAACCACCACACGGGATCGGATTGGTCGTCAAAGGCGGCGAAGAAGCGAATGTTCATGTGCACCGTGGGCGCATAAGGGTTGCGCGGGTGCAGCACCAAGGAAACGCCTAGCGCTTCATAGCGACGCCCAGCCAATTCCGGGCGATGAGCGGAGGCGGAAGGCGGCAACCCCTCCCCCATCACATGCGAAAAATTAACACCGCCGCGCTCAAACAGACCTCCTTCTTCCACCAATGCGCTAATGCCGCCGCCACCGGCGGGGCGCTGCCAACTGTCACGACGGAAGCGGTGGCCATCGAGGGCCTCCAGGCGCGCCACAATGGTGTTCTGCAATTCCAGCAAATAATTTTTAATAACGGCCACATCCATGGGAGCGAGTTTCCTGTAATGATCAACGCTACTATACGGTGTGAGGCCTTCAGGCGGCAATGCCCTTGGGTGCGATACACTGAGTGCCATGATTCGCTTAACCCCTCATCCACGGGCCTTGCGCGCCCATTTGCGCCGTGGCGGCTTGGTGGCCTATGCCACCCGAGCCGTATTTGGTTTGGGTTGTGACCCACGCAGCGCACGCGGGCTGCGCCGCTTGTTGCGCTTAAAAAGACGCCCCGCCCATAAAGGCTTGATTGTGATTGGCGATCGTTGGTCGCGTCTGCAGCCCTTTCACGCACCGCTCACGCCATCGCAGCGCGCTCGGATGGCTGCTGATGAAGCGGCGTGCACCTGGTTACTGCCCGCTGGTGGGCGCGCTTGGCCGCTGCTCACGGGAGGCGGCCTGCCACGGCGCATGGCCTTGCGGGTGGATAGACATGCGGATGCGGTTCATTTATGCCGCGCTCTGCGCATGGCATTGGTATCCACTAGCGCCAACCGTGCGGGACTGCGTCCTGTTAAAACCACGCGGGAATGTTGGCGTCAGTTTGGCGGGCAGGTATATGTTGTGCCCGGGCGCGTGGTGCCGCGCGCTAGGCCTTCAAGAATTATTGATGTGGAGAGTGCGGCGGTTATTCGCAGTTAGGAGTCAGGTAGGGGTCAAGTAGGGGTCAGACCCCCCTAGGGGTCAGACCCCTACTTGACTCCTATTTTAGTGCGCGCCAACCAATATCTTTGCGATACTGCAGGCCTTCAAAGAAAATAGCCTCTACACGGGTGTAGGATTTTTGGCGCGCGATGCGCAAGGTATCGCCCAAAGCGGTGACGCATAACACGCGCCCACCCTTGGTGAGCACGGCGTCATTTTCTTGTGCTGTGCCGGCGTGAAACACATGGGTCTCGGCATCGTCCGCGCCCAAACCGGTGATGACATCCCCCGTGCGCGGCGTTTGCGGATAACCTTCTGCGGCCAACACCACACCCACGGCACTGCGTCGGTCCCACTCTGCTTCCACCTCATGCAATTTACCCGCCACCGCTTGCTCAAAGAGTGTGAGCAAATCGCTTTTAAGGCGCATCATGATGGGTTGTGTTTCAGGATCGCCTAAGCGCGCGTTAAATTCTAAAGCCTTCACAGCGCCTTCTGGGCTAATCATCAAGCCCGCGTACAAAAACCCAGTGTAGGGGCGCCCCTCTGCTTTCATGCCCGCTATGGTGGGCAGAATAATCTCGCGCATGGCGCGCGCATGCACCGTGGGAGTGACTACCGGTGCGGGAGAATAGGCGCCCATGCCACCGGTGTTGGGGCCCACATCGCCATCGAGCAAGCGCTTGTGATCTTGACTGGTGGCCAGAGCCAACGCATGGTCGCCATCGGCCATGACAATAAAGCTGGCCTCTTCGCCCACCAAGAATTCTTCTATCACCACGCGGTGCCCGGCACCGCCTAAAGCACCACTCATGATGCGGTCCACGGCCTCATGGGCCTCGTTCAAATCCATGGCTACCACCACGCCCTTACCGGCGGCTAAGCCATCGGCCTTGATGACAATGGGTGCACCCATGTGATCAATGGTGTCGTGAGCCGAGGCCGCATCATCACAAGTGCGAAAGGCGGCAGTGGGAATATGATGGCGCTCCATAAAGCGCTTGGCGAAATCTTTCGAGCCTTCCAATTCAGCGGCAGCACGGGTGGGGCCAAATATTTTTAAACCTGCGGCGCGAAAGGCATCCACCACGCCAGCGGCTAAGGGCGCTTCCGGACCTACTACAGTAAGACCAATGGATTCTTCCTGAGCAAAGCGCAGCCATTCGTCCACGCTGTTCAGCGCCACGTTGTACACGCCTTCCTCTTGGGCGGTGCCCGCATTGCCCGGTGCCACATACACGCGCGACACACGTGGTGATTGCGCCAAGCGCCAGGCCAGCGCATGCTCGCGACCCCCTGAACCAATAACCATCACTTTCATGAAAACATTAATGCCTAAAGTGGCGTAAGCCGGTGAATACCATGGCCATGCCGTGTTCGTCCGCTGCGGCAATGACTTCATTGTCTTTCATGCTGCCGCCGGGTTGAATGATGGCGCTAATACCCGTCTCTGCAATGACATCCAAGCCATCACGGAAGGGGAAGAAGGCGTCGGAGGCCGCCACACATCCTTTTAAGGAGAGCCCCGCGTCTTGCGCTTTGCGACTGGCAATGCGCGTACTGTCCACGCGGCTCATTTGTCCGGCGCCAATACCCACAGTACGTCCGTTGGAGCAAAACACAATGGCGTTGGACTTTACATACTTGGCCACGTGAAAGGCGAAACGCAAATCCGCCATCTGTTGTGCGGTAGGCGATTTTTGAGTAACCACTTTTAAGCTGTCTTCATTCAGCGTAATGGTGTCCGGTGTTTGCACCAAGAGGCCGCCGCCCACACGCTTCATGTCCCAGCCGTTATGGCCCACACCAAGGGGCAACTTCAACACCCGAATATTCAATTTTGTTTTAAGCAGTGTGAGCGCCTCAGCGGTGTAGTCCGGCGCCAACAGCACTTCTACAAATTGATTGAGCAACGCCTTCACCACCGCCGCATCCACTTTGCGATTAAAGGCGATGATGCCGCCAAAAGCCGAGGTAGTGTCCGTGGCGTAGGCGCCTTCATAGGCCTTCAGTGGCGTGGCGCCCAAGGCCACACCGCACGGGTTGGCATGCTTCACAATCACACAAGCGCCGTCGCTTAAATGACGCACGCAATCCCAAGCGGCATCGCTGTCGCCCACATTGTTGTAGGACAGCTCCTTGCCTTGCAGTTGTTCGTAGTTGGAGAGCACGCCCTCACCCCGACGCCCTTCGCGATAAAACGCAGCGGACTGATGCGGGTTTTCGCCATAGCGCATGGCTTGGTGTTTGGTAAAGGTGAGGTGCAGGCGCTCAGGGTAGCCGTCGTAATGTTCGCCGGCTTCAATGCCAGACAAATAATTGGCAATAGCACCATCATATTCTGCGGTATGCGAAAAAGCTTTCACGGCCAAACGAAAACGTGTTTCATCCGACAGGCTGCCTTTGTTTTTACGCATTTCAACCAACGCCGGTTGGTAATCATCGGGGTCGGTCAGCACTGCCACATGGCGGTGGTTCTTGGCGCTGGAGCGCACCATGGCAGGACCGCCAATATCAATGTTCTCGATGGCGTCTTCCAAGGTGCAATCGGGATTGGCAATGGTTTCGCGGAAGGGATACAAATTCACCACCACCAAGTCGATGGGCTGAATGCCATGCGCGGTCATGGCCTCTTGGTGACTGCGCACATCGCGCCGCCCCAAAATGCCGCCGTGAATTTTGGGGTGCAGGGTTTTTACCCGACCATCCAACATTTCCGGGAAGCCTGTAAAATTGGACACTTCAATCACAGGGATTCCCGCATCACGCAGCAAGCGTGCGGTGCCGCCGGTGGAAAGAATTTCTATTTTAAGTTTTTGTAGGGCACGGGCCAGTTCTACGGCCCCTTGCTTGTTAGAAACACTAATGAGCGCACGTTGAATGGTCATGATGGGCTGTAGCGCGGGTTAACGCGTCATTTCACTCCGTATTGCTGCATTTTTTTACGCAGCGTGTTGCGGTTAATGCCCAGCACCTGGGCGGCTAGGGTTTGGTTACCGCCGGTGTGGCTCATGACCACTTCCAGCAATGGTTTTTCTACGCAGGCCACCACCATGTCATACACCTGCGCAGACTTCTCACCATCAAGGTTTTTAAAATATTCCGTCACCATGTGGCGTACACAGGCCGATAGATCGGATTCTTTTACACTCATGCGGCTATGGCCTCGCCATTGGGTGCCGCATCCACTTCATACTGCAGACGCAATCCCCGTGCTTCTTGTTGATTAAAAAATTCATGCACAGCAAAGCGCTGGTCTTCTACGTCTTGCAATTGGTTCATGGCGTGACGGAACGCTGCTGATCCGGGCAAGCCACGGGTGTACCAGCTGATGTGCTTGCGCGCGATGCGCAGGCCGGTCTCGATGCCGTAAAAACTGTAAAGGTCTTCCAAATGATGGCTCATGACCGCATGAATTTCTGTTACTTCTGGTGCGGGCAGATGGGTGCCGGTTTTAAGGTAATGATCGATTTCCCTAAAAATCCACGGGCGCCCTTGTGCAGCGCGTCCAATCATCAAGCCGTCCGCTTGGGTCAGCTGCAATACCAGCCGGGCTTTTTCAGGCGATGTAATGTCTCCATTGGCCACCACAGGAATACGAACCGAATCTTTAACAGCGGCAATGGTGTCGTATTCGGCATCGCCTGTGTAGCCACAGGCGCGCGTACGGCCGTGAACCGCTAAGGATTGAATGCCGGCGGCTTCTGCAATGCGCGCCACATTAATGGCATTGCGATTGGATTTGTCCCAGCCGGTTCTAATTTTAAGGGTGACAGGCACATCCACGGCGGCGACCACCGCTTCCACAATGCGCTGCACCAAGGGTTCGTTTTGCAACAAGGCAGAACCCGCCATCACATTGCATACTTTTTTAGCGGGGCAACCCATATTGATGTCGATAATCTGCGCGCCATGATCCACGTTGTAACGCGCGGCCTGCGCCATCATTACAGGATCGGCTCCGGCAATCTGGACCGAGCGCGGCTCTACTTCCCCGTCGTGATTGGCGCGACGCAATGTTTTTTCTGAGCCCCATAACAATGAATTGGAGGACACCATTTCGGACACAGCCATGCCCGCGCCCAAGGCTTTGCACAATTGCCTAAAGGGGCGATCGGTTACTCCCGCCATGGGGGCTACCATCAGGTTATTTTTAAGACGGTAGGGACCGATTTGCATGGTGTTGTTATGATTTTGTTACAGGGTGAGGCATCATTATACCGCCTATTGTAACGCGGTGGAGCGCGGGGTTAATGTTGGGGTCTGACCCCTTTTTAATGCGCCTCGTCCCAGTTGGCCCCAACGCCCACTTCTACCAGTAAGGGCACGGCCAAAGTGGCCACGCCACACATCAAGCCGGGCAGTGCCGCCGCCACGCGCTCACGCTCACGGTTGGGCACTTCCAGCACCAATTCATCATGTACTTGCATAACCAACAAAGTGGATAATTGTTCGGTTTCAATCCAATGTTGCACCGCCAACATGGCCCGTTTAATTAAATCGGCGGCGGTGCCCTGCATGGGTGCGTTAATGGCCGCACGCTCAGCCCCCTGGCGGCGCGCGGCACTACTGGTATTAATTTCAGGTAACCACAAACGGCGACCAAATACCGTTTCCACATACCCTAAGCGCCGTGCGCTGTCCCGGGTGCGCTCCATATACTGGGCCACACCGGGATAGCGGCTAAAGTAGCGCTCCATATAAATTTGCGCCGCTTGGCGTTCAATGCCCAATTGACCTGCCAAACCAAATACGGACATGCCGTAGATTAAACCAAAATTAATGGTTTTGGCGGCGCGCCGTTGTTCGGCACTGACTTCGTCAGGGGCTACTCCAAAAATTTCCGCGGCCGTGGCGCGGTGCACATCTTGGCCTGCTGCAAAAGCCGCCAGCAACCCCGCGTCCTGCGACAGATGCGCCATGATGCGCAACTCAATTTGCGAATAATCTGCCGACACGATGACGTGATCGGCTGGCGCTATAAACGCTTCGCGGATACGCCGCCCTTCCGTGGTGCGCACCGGAATGTTTTGCAAATTGGGGTCACTGCTGGACAGGCGTCCGGTTACCGCAACCGCTTGCGCATAATGGGTATGCACGCGGCCGGTTTGTGCATTCACCATGCGTGGCAATTTATCGGTGTAGGTGGATTTGAGTTTGGCCAGACTTCGATATTCCAACAGCAGGCGTGGAATGGGGTAATCGAGCGCCAATTCTGCCAGCACAGCCTCGTCGGTGGAGGGGTCGCCGCCGGGTGTTTTTTTGCGCACCGGCAGGCCCTGTTCTTCAAACAATACCGCCTGAATTTGCTTGGGTGAATTTAAATTAAAGGGATGCCCTGCGGCCGCGTGCACCTGCGCTTCCAATTCCATCAGGCGCACGCCCAGCTCGCCGCTTTGTCGCTCCAGATGCGCCACATCCAACAACACACCATTGCGCTCCATGCGCCACAACACCTGCTGCACCGGCAATTCCAAATCTTGATAAATA
>Ga0214234_100108_pt1 | contig 25688 bp, 20 predicted proteins | sample TroBogypolimnion_43_FD_153072 | JGI IMG/M metagenome (GOLD analysis project Ga0214234, IMG submission 153072) | Freshwater microbial communities from Trout Bog Lake, WI - 08JUL2008 hypolimnion | ecosystem: Environmental > Aquatic > Freshwater > Lake > Hypolimnion/Profundal zone | place: Trout...
ACCGGATGGTTGGAAGTGTTGGGGGCCGGCATGGTGCATCCCAATGTATTAAACCCCTTGGGTATTGATAGCGAGCGCTACATTGGTTTCGCCTTTGGTCTGGGCGTAGAACGCTTGGCCATGTTGCGTTATGGCGTGAATGATTTGCGCTTGTTCTTTGATAATGATTTGCGTTTCACCCGACAATTTAGATAGCCCCCATGAAATTTTCTGAATCCTGGTTGCGCAGCCGAGTAAACCCGCCACAGAGTTCTGATGCTCTGGCGCACGCACTCACCATGGCCGGGCTTGAGGTGGAGGCGCGCGAAGCGGTGGCACCGCCATTTACCGGTGTGGTGGTGGGGCAGGTGCTCTCAGCAGAAAAACATCCCCAAGCCGATCGCCTAAAGTTGTTGAGCGTGGACGTGGGGCAGGGTGCTCCACTGGCTATTGTATGTGGCGCTGGCAACGTGGTGGTGGGCATGAAAGCCCCGTGCGCTGTGGTGGGCGCCCAATTGCCTGGCGGACTTGAAATTAAAGCCGCCAAAGTACGCGGTGTGGAATCCTTTGGCATGATGTGCTCTGAAAAGGAATTGGGCCTGACTGCAGACAGCGAAGGCTTATTGGTATTGGCCGGTGACGCTATTGTGGGTTCGAATATTCGAGACCATCTCAATCTAGATGATCAATTGTTTACCTTAAAGTTAACCCCCAACCGTGCCGATTGTTTAAGCGTGACCGGTGTGGCGCGCGAAGTGGCCGCCATCACGGCATCCCCCTTACAGTCCTTGGTAATTGTGCCCGCAACGGTGTCCTTTAATACCGCCCGTGCAGTAACGGTAGATAGCCCGCTGGACTGCCCCCGTTACTTGGGGCGCTCGCTCAAACTAAGCAATACAAAAGCCCCAACGCCGGATTGGATGGCGCAGCGTCTTACGCGCAGTGGGTTGCGCCCGCGTAATGCGGTGGTAGATGTGACGAATTATGTGTTGCTCGAATTGGGCCAACCGCTGCATGCTTTTGACGAAGAGCGCCTGCAGGGCGCCATTTGCGTGCGCCATGCTTTGGCCAAAGAACCTTTATTGTTGCTAAACGAGCAATCCATAATTCTAGACGAGCATGCGTTGGTCATCGCCGACCACAGCGGCGCCATTGCCTTAGCTGGTGTAATGGGTGGGTACTCCACTGCGGTGAATGATGAAACGCAAAACGTGTTTCTAGAAAGCGCTTTCTTTACACCCGCGGCCATTGCCGGACGTGCCAGAGCCTACACCCTAAGCTCTGATTCTGCCCATCGCTTCGAGCGGGGCGTGGATTTTAACGGCACTGAACAAGCACTTGAACGCGCCACCTCATTGTTGCTGGATATTTGCGGGGGCACGGCGGGCTCTATTGTGGAAGTGCGTGGTACCTTGCCCACTCGTGGTGCGGTTTTGGTACGTCCTGATCGTGTGCGCCGAGTGCTGGGAATTGAGTTAACCGACGCTCGCATGGTGGAACTCCTGACTTGTTTGGAATTAATCCTCAAACCGGTGCCCCATGGTTTTGAGGTGACTGCGCCCAGCCATCGTTTTGATTTGGCCATTGAGGCCGATTTTATTGAAGAGATCGCCCGTTTATACGGCTACGACAATATCCCTGCCACGCCCCCCATAGCGCCATTGTCTTTGCTGCCTGTGAGCGAATCCCGGCGCTCAGAGTTTGATATTGCGCGAGTGATGGTAAACCGCGATTACCAGGAAGTGATCACTTATAGTTTCGTGGATGAGGCCGGTGAAAAAGCCCTTTCCGCACAGCCATCGGATGTGGTGTTGCTCAACCCCATCTCCAGCGAATTATCCGTTATGCGCTCTACCTTAGCGGTAGGGTTGATTAACACCCTCTTGTTTAACCTCAGTCGCAAGCAAGAACGCGTGCGCATTTTTGAATTGGGCCGCTGCTTCTATCGAGCGGACCAAGGTTATGGGCAGCGCAAAATGTTGGGCGGACTTATATCCGGTAGTCGCCACGCCGAACAATGGGGTCAGACCCCTGTGAGTGCGGATTACTTTGATCTGAAGGCGGATGTGGAAGCCTTGTTGCTTAACGTATCGGCTGAGTTTAGTGCAGCCGCACATCCTGCTCTACACCCCGGCCGCTCGGCTCAAATTACCCTGGCAGGAAAAAAGGTGGGTTGGTTGGGCGAACTGCACCCCGCTTTGGTGGCGCATTATGGTTTTGCTCAGGCGCCACAATTGTTTGAGATGCATCTTGACCCCCTCTTGCAATCCAGCGTGCCCCATTATCAGGAAACCTCCCGTTTCCAACCCATTCGACGGGATTTGGCCGTGGTGGTGGATGAAAGCTTGCCCGTCGCAACGCTTCTAATGGCCCTTAAAGAGGCGCAGGTGAGCGGCGTTTCAGAATTGACTTTATTCGATTTGTACCGTGGCAGCAACTTGCCACAAGGCAAAAAAAGTGTTGCATTTCGTGTAGTTATAGAAGATACTGAAAAAACTTTGAACGATTCAGAAATTGAAAATACGGTCAATATGCTGCTGACAATTCTAAAAACCCGGTTCAACGCCGAGTTGCGATAAAGGGATTTCAATGACTTTAACCAAAGCCGAGCTATCCGACCTCTTATTTGAAAAAGTAGGTCTCAATAAACGTGAAGCCAAAGATTTGGTGGACACTTTCTTTGAGGAAATACGAACCGCATTAGCGCTAGGCGACAACGTAAAGCTGTCTGGTTTTGGCAATTTTCAATTGCGTGCCAAGCCCCAGCGCCCAGGTCGAAACCCGAAAACCGGTGAGGAAATACCCATTTCCGCCCGTCGAGTGGTGACTTTTCATGCCAGTCAAAAACTCAAAAGTTTGGTAGAGAGCCGCAGTGGAGATATCAGCTCTAGCTGAAAGCGCTTTGCCGCCCATACCGCCCAAGCGGTATTTCACCATTGGTGAAGTAGGAAAACTCTGCGCTGTAAAACCGCATGTGTTGCGTTACTGGGAACAAGAATTCACCCAGCTTAAGCCGGTTAAACGCCGGGGTAATCGCCGCTACTACCAACCCCACGAAGTCCTCTTAATTCGCCGCATTCGCGACTTACTCTACGACCGTGGCTTCACCATCAATGGGGCGCGACACGTGCTTTCAGCCCCAGAAGAGCGCGCCGCTATCCAAGAATTAACCGTTCAAATCACCCGCCCCACACCCGCGCTTCCTGTTGGCCTTAAAGGCAAATTGCAGGGCATTATCGAGCTCTTATCCTCCTAGGGCTGGAACAGTTAGGTACTTAACGCTATAATCATCCGTTCGGGGCGTAGCGCAGCCTGGTAGCGTACTTGCATGGGGTGCAAGTGGTCGGAGGTTCGAATCCTCTCGCCCCGACCAATTTTAAGCCATCTGCTTTTTGGTTTTTTTTTTAGGGGTCAGACCCCTGGGGGGGTCTGACCCCTATTTACCCCTATTTCACTATTTCAGCGCATTCGCAATAATCCCACTCAGTTCTTTCTCTGTAATGGCCCCTAGCTTTTCAGCCACCAAATCACCCTGTGCCGAAAAAACGGCCGTGAAGGGTACGCCTTGCGTGGCGTTGCCGTAAGGGGCTGTCAGCATGAGTGTTTGGTCGTTGCCCACCCACTGTGGGTAATGCATGGGACGACTCTTTAACCAGGTTTTCATATTTTCTGCTTCATCAATGCCAATCCCCACAAACCGTACCCCTTTGGAATCCCATTCCTGTTGTAGGGCATCCAACATGGGCATTTCCTCTTTACATGGCCCACACCATGTGGCCCAAAAATTCAGCACCAATACATGGCCCGACCATTGCGCCAGGGATTGGGGTTGTTGCGCCAAGTCTGGTAAGGCAATGGACAGTAGAGGGTGCGCGGCATGGGCCTGTGGGGCGTTCTGCGGGGCTTGTTTTTCCCAGAACCGCAGGCTGGGGGTCGTAAAAACAACGCCCTGCACCAACAAGACTATCAGGGCGGTTAGGACCAATAAGCGCAAGGCGGTCTGTTTTGAGGGCACGACGGGCTCCGCAGGGGGATAAAAACCACAGTATAGCGGGGGTTGGCCATGTTAAAATGAACGGCCGGATTTTGTTTCTGTCGGATCGATCCTGATAGAGTATGAATCCCACATAACACTAAAGCGAATCGCACCTCCTACAAGGGGATTATCGTATGGCCATCGAAGTTAAAGTACCGGATATAGGTGACTTCACCAATATTCCTGTCATCGAAGTACTGGTTAAGGTGGGCGATACCGTTCGCGCAGAAGATGCGCTGGTGACGCTTGAATCCGACAAAGCCACCATGGAAGTGCCCGCACCCTCCGCCGGGGTGGTGAAAGAATTAAAAGTGAAATTGGGCGATAAGGTGTCGGAAGGCTCCGTTATTTTGATATTGGAAGCCCATGACGAGGCCGCTAAGCCCGCTACTGCTGCAGTGGCTGCAAGTCCGGCAACCCATTCTGCCCCAGCGGCAAGCGCCTCCACTGCGCCGCCTATTGTCCCCACTACGCCGACAACAGCGCAATTGGACGTGGCCGAAACAGCGGTCCCCAATCAACCGGGCCGCGCGGCCATTAACCCCACCAACCCACCCATTGCACCGGTAGACCAAGAATCCTTTGTCATGGCCCATGCCAGCCCCGTTATTCGACAGTTTGCGCGCGAGCTGGGTGTGGATTTAAGCAAGGTGAAGGGCAGTGCGCCCAAGGGCCGCATTCTGCGTGAAGACGTCCAGGCTTTCGTGAAATCTGTATTGCAAAGTGCGGCTTCAGCGCCTGGAGGGGCTGCTGCAGGAATTGGTTTGGGTCTGTTGCCTTGGCCGCAGGTAGATTTCGCCAAATACGGCCCCATTGAAGCATTGCCGCTCAGTCGCATTAAGAAAATGTCGGGCGCTAATTTACATCGCAACTGGGTAATGATCCCCCACGTCACCAACAATGATGATGCGGATATTACCGAGCTGGAATCATTTCGCTTGCAACTCAATCAAGAAAACGCCAAATCCGGCGTGAAGGTTACGTTATTGGCCTTCCTGATTAAAGCGGTCTGCAACGCACTTAAAAAATTCCCAGAGCTTAATGCTTCGCTCGATGGTGATAATTTAATCTTAAAGCATTATTACAACATTGGCTTTGCAGCGGACACCCCCAATGGGTTGGTGGTGCCGGTGATTAAGGATGCTGATAAGAAAGGGGTGATGCAAATTGCGGCCGAAGCCTCTGCGTTTGCGGCGAAAGCGCGAGACGGTAAATTGGGCCCTGCTGATATGACCGGCGGCACATTTTCTATTTCAAGCCTGGGGGGGATTGGCGGCACCTATTTCACGCCCATTATTAACGCCCCTGAAGTGGCCATTTTGGGCGTTTGCCGCTCCACTATTCGACCGGTATGGCGAGACAACGCCTTTGTGCCACGCTTGGTGGCGCCGCTCTCACTTTCCTACGACCATCGCGTGATTGATGGCGCCTCAGCGGCGCGCTTCAATACCTACTTGGTCGGTCTTTTGGCGGATATGCGCCGCGCAACCCTTTAAGGATTATGGCCATGTCCGACAATCTTTTGCTTGAATGTGACGTGTTGGTATTGGGTGCCGGTCCGGGTGGTTATTCAGCGGCATTTCGTGCAGCCGATTTGGGCATGAAAGTGATCTTGGTGGAACGCTATCCCACCTTGGGTGGCGTATGCCTGAATGTGGGCTGCATTCCTTCTAAAGCATTGTTGCATGTGGCGGGGGTAACAGAAGAAGCGCAAGCATTAGCCGCTCATGGGGTAAGTTTCGGTGCCCCCCAAATTGATTTAGACAAACTGCGTGGGTGGAAAACTCAGGTGGTCAGCAAGCTCACCGGCGGCTTGGCCATGATGGCCAAGGGCCGAAAAGTAACTGTAGTGCAGGGCAACGCTCGCTTTATCGACCCCCATCACATGGAGGTGACGTTGACTGATGGAAAAAATCAAGCCATTCAATTTGCCAAAGCCATTATTGCCGCGGGTTCGCAAGCGGTGAAGCTGCCGTTTATGCCTGATGATCCGCGCGTAGTGGATTCCACGGGCGCGCTGGAGTTACCGCAAATGCCTGAGCGCATGTTGGTGATCGGTGGCGGAATTATTGGCTTGGAGATGGCCACCGTCTATTCCACCTTGGGGGCTAAAATTGATGTGGTGGAGATGATGGATGGTCTCATGGCTGGGGCCGATCGTGACTTGGTAAAGGTATGGGAAAAGAAGAACGCCAAGCGCTTTAACAAAATCATGTTAAAAACCAAAACCGTTGCCGCAGAAGCCCGGCCAGATGGGGTCTACGTTTCCTTTACGGGCGAACAGGCTCCCGCCGCCCCCGAACGGTATGACCTGGTTCTGGTGGCCGTGGGCCGCCGTCCCAATGGACAACATATCGGTGCTGAGCTGGCGGGTGTTGCCGTGGATGAGCGCGGATTTATTGCCGTAGACCGCCAACAGCGCACCAACGTGCCTCATATATACGCGATTGGAGACATCGTCGGTCAGCCCATGTTGGCTCATAAAGCCGTTCACGAAGGGCATGTGGCTGCTGAAGCAGCGGAGGGCCGGCGCAGCTTTATGGATGCTCGGCAAATTCCATCCGTGGCCTACACAGACCCTGAGGTGGCTTGGGCGGGGGTTACGGAAGATGAAGCACGCGCGCAAGGCTTGCGTTATGGCAAGGCCGTCTTTCCTTGGGCGGCCTCTGGGCGTGCCATTGCCAACGGTCGGGATGAAGGCTTCACCAAACTGCTGTTCGACGAAGAAACGCACCGCGTGATTGGTGGCGGCATCGTGGGAACACATGCAGGGGACCTTATCAGCGAAATATGTTTGGCCATTGAAATGGGGTGTGAGGCCGGCGATATTGGCAAGACCATTCACCCGCACCCCACCTTGGGCGAATCCATTGGTATGGCGGCTGAATTGTATGAGGGTGTGTGCACAGACCTTCCTCCTAAAAATAAATAATTGAGCGTGTAATGCATATTTTATTAAGCAATGATGATGGTTATTTTTCACAAGGTTTGACTGTATTGGCCGAGGTGTTGGCGGGTCTTGGAACCGTGACTGTGGTGGCCCCCGATGCTGAGCGCAGCGGTGCCAGTAATTCGCTGACGCTGGACCGGCCCTTGATGGTGCGCCGTGCACCCAATGGGTTTTACCGTGTTAATGGCACACCCACCGACTGCGTGCATATGGCTGTAACGGGCTTATTGGATGTTTCACCAGACATCATTGTTTCAGGCATTAACCATGGTGCCAATATGGGCGATGACACCATCTACTCAGGCACGGTTGCTGCTGCCACCGAAGGTTATCTGTTGGGTATTCCTTCCATTGCCGTGTCTTTGGTAACACGTGATAGCCATCATTTTGAAACCGCTGCTGAGGTTGTGGCAACTTTGGTGCGTCGCATACAGAAAAACCCGCTTAAACAAGCCACCTTGCTGAATGTGAATGTGCCCGATGTGCCACAGGGCGCATTGAAAGGTATGAAGGTGACCCGCTTAGGGCGTCGTCACAAGGCAGAGCCGGTTATTAAAACCATTAATCCACGCGGCGAAACCGTGTACTGGGTGGGGGCCGCAGGCCCTGCTGCAGATGCAGGCGAGGGCACTGATTTTGGTGCGGTTGCCACAGGCTTTGTCTCTATTACTCCGCTTCAAGTGGATCTTACTCACTACCAACAGGTGGATGTTGTTTCGCATTGGCTGGCTGATTAAAAATGGCCCTAGCACTCTCCGGAACAGGCATGACCTCCGATCGCACGCGCGCGCGCATGGTGGATCATTTGCGCTCTAATGGCATTAAGGATGAAGTGGTACTGGCGGCCATGGGGGCCGTGCATCGTCATGCCTTTGTGGATGAGGCCATTGCCAGCCGCGCCTACGAAGAAACAGCGCTGCCCATTGGTTTTGGCCAAACCATTTCAGCGCCTTACATTGTGGCGCGCATGATTGAATTGCTGCGTCATGGAAAACCATTGGGAAAGGTTTTAGAAGTGGGTACCGGTTGCGGCTATCAAGCCGCTGTATTGGCACGTGTGGCCAAAGAAGTGTATTCAGTGGAGCGCTTGGGGCAGTTATTAGAAAAAACCCGCGCACGGTTATGGCCTATGCGCATTCAAAATTTACGTCTCAAACATACGGATGGTGGATTTGGGCTGCCCGAGGCCGCCCCCTTTGACGCCATTGTGGTGGCCGCTGCTGCGCCGCAAATTCCCATCGCTTTGCTAGAGCAATTAACCCCTGAGGGACGATTGGTTATCCCGGTTGGGGTTTCGCGCCAACAATTGCTGGTGGTAGAACGTGTGGATGGGGCGTGGCGCGAAACCGTCATAGAAGACGTTAAGTTTGTTCCGCTGAAGGAAAGCACGGCATGAATTCATTTTTGCAACGTTTGTTATGGCTCTGCACTATGGTGTTACTGGCCAGTTGTGCCGCCACGCGGCCCGCTCCTATTTCCAACCGCTCTGATCAGATCAAGCCTGCGGAGACAAAACCTGCCGAAACAAAACCTGCGGATACAAAACCTGCTGCAGCCAAGGTAAAACCGGGCGTGACTGCAGTGCAGCCCAATGGGGCAGCGCCAAAGGCGGCCACGCCACAGCCCGAGGCGCCTGCAATTCCTACTGAAGAAACCATTCGTTGGGCATGGCCTGTGGCCCATCCGCACCCCACCTTGTTCTCCGTATCTGGTAAAGGAGTAGAGCTCTCAGGGGGTAATGGTGAAGCGGTACATGCAGCGGCGGCCGGTGTGGTGACATACGTGGGCGACAGCTTAAAGAGCTACGGCCAAATGGTGGTGATTAAGCACGGGCCTGACTACTTAAGTGTATATGCCAACAACAGTAAAATTTTGGTCAAAGAAGGGCAAGAAGTTATTCGTGGTGAAAAGATTGCTGAGATGGGTTCAGGCGACACCGGTTTGCTGCATTTTGAAATTCGCCATCTGGGAAAACCGGTAGATCCGCGTACCGTAATGCCGGCATTAAAACCATAAACGACGCTTTTGCGCAGCGGGTCTAAAAGTTTTATAAAATAGCAGTCACTTCACGGACAGCTGGATCTTCTGCAGCGGTCTTAGAGGTAAAGCCCAAAGAGCCCATGAGGCGCAGCATGTTGGAATTGGCAGCCAACACCTCACCTTCCATTATTTTAAGACCGCGGTTTTTGGCAATCTGCATCAAATATCCCATCATGGTTTTTCCCAAGTGCTGCCCTTGCCAGTCATCGGCAATGACCAGAGCGAATTCACAGGATTCGCCATCTGGGTTGGAGTTGTATCGGGCCACACCGATTTGTTTTTCTTCCTCACCGTGCCCGGTGATGGCCACAATAGCCATTTCGCGCTGGTAATCTAATTGTGTGAAGCGCGCCAACATGGCTTTGGGTAATTCGCGCAATACATCCATAAAACGGTAATAGCGACTGTCTTCTGACAATGCGCGAACAAAATTTTGTTCCATTTCTGCATCTTCTGGGCGAATGGGGCGCAGGGTGACTTCGGTTCCATTGGGTAGGGTGACGGTCTTTACCAAATCCGCAGGGTAGGGATGCACCGCCATATGTCCGTAACGGGTCTTGGGTAGAGGAGCATTGGTGAGCGTGAGGTGGGCCTCGGTAATTTCAACCGGCTCTGTGGGGGTTAGCAGAACCACCATTTGCACATCCGCCACCTCGGGCATTTCACAGGCCATTTCGGATAGACGCAGCAATACTGCGACCAAAGCATCGTGATCAATGGCGCGAACATCACCGCGTTGAGCCAATAATGGAGCAATGGTGCTGCGCTCAATGAGCTCATTGGCTAGAAAGGCGTTTAAAGGTGGTAGGGCGTAGGCAATGGCTTTGGGTAGTTCGGCGGCAATGCCTGCAGGGCCTATAAATAAGCAAGGCCCTAGGGCTTGATCGCGAACCATTCCCATCTTAATGACCCGTCGTTCTAGCTGCCGCCCCAGAATAGGTGGTAAGGGAACGCCCGCTCGATAGGGAATGTGAAAGGTGGAGAATAGTTTTTCTATGTCTCGATCGCCCAACTGCAGTTGCCCGCTTTTCAAAGCCGGGGCAATAACTTCTTTGGCTGCGATGAGCTGTGGTGGTTTTTCATAGGTCACCGGCGGTGGCGTTTGAAACAACATTTGTTGATTGCGGTGATACACGCTGACATAACTGATGGCATCTACCGCCGATTCAGGTGTACGGAAATTGGGCAATTGGGCGGCCGACATGGTGATACGCCCCTGTACCACATGGCGATCACCCATCCAGCAGCCCATTAGGGGCTTCTGCGTAACCTTGGTCAGTTCCACCATGGCCTCTGCAGTAGCGGTAGGCTGCGCATAGATTTGGGGGGTCAACATGACCAATAAACTGTCCACAGCAGGGTCTGACAACACCGCCGCCGCCACCTTGTGGTAAGTATCCGCACCTGCACCGTTGCCCACGTCTAATGGGTTTATTCCTTGCCAACCCGCGGGCATGATTGTGTTGAGTTCGGAAATAGTGTTGGCAGATAATTGAGCCAAGGGAATGCGATCATCTAATGCTTGATCCGCGGCCAATGCACCCGGACCTTCACCATTAGAAATAATGGCTAAGCGAGGACCGCTTTTGCGAAAGCGGACTGCGCAGGCACGGGCTGCTGAAAATAATTGCGTCAGCGTGCGTACCCGCACCACCCCAGCCCGACGCAAGGCCGCATCAAAAATAGCATCGCCTTGATCTGCGTGCGCAGCTGAAATTTCTTCTTGCGTTAATTGGCCGCCGCGCCGATCGGCTTTCAATACAATCACGGGTTTCACACGAGCCGCTTCGCGCAAAGCACTCATAAATGTACGCGAATTTTCTACGCGCTCTAAGAACACCAAAATGCTGAGCGTCTGGATATCGGACACTAAAAAATCAACAATCTCAGCAAAGTCGATATCAGCAGAGTTGCCCACAGACACCACTGTAGAAAGGCCAATCTCGTTGCCCGAAGCCCAATCCAGAATACCGCTGGATAGGGCTGTGGATTGTGACACCAGGGCCACGCCCCCGGCTTTCACAAAAGGAGGGGAGAGGCCAATGGCGGGGCGCATAACCCCTAAGCAATTGGGTCCTAAAATGCGCACCCCATGACGGCGACCGCGTGCCAACATGTCCGCTTCCAGTTGCGCTCCTTTAAGACCGGCCTCGCTAAAGCCGGTAGAGAGCACAATGACCGCGCGATAGCCCAAGGCCCCGCATTGGTCGATTAAATCGGGGATTCCTGCGGCAGGAGTGGCCAGCATGACCAAATCTACCGGTTGACCAATGGCTTCTAGGGTAGGATAGGCCGTGAGCCCTTGAACTTGTTCGTTAACGAGGTGGACGGGGTAGAGCGTACCGCGAAACCCACTGGCTTTTAGGTTGCTCAACACCTGCCCGCCTACGGAATGCGGATGGTCACTGGCCCCTACAATGGCAATAGATTGCGGGGCGAAGAAAGGCGTCAGATAATGGGGCTTCATAATCTATTCAGTTTGAACCTAAAAAAGACATCGCACTACTGGCAAAATGATCCACACAGCCTTTATTACACATCAAAATTGTTTCAAACATGATATGGGCGAATTCCACCCTGAGGCGCCTGAGCGCCTGGCCGCAATTAATGACCGCTTGATTGCTGCAGGTTTAATGCAATATCTCGATTGTAGAGAGGCTCCAGTGGCCAGCCGCAAGCAATTGGAGCGCGTGCATTCAGAACACCATGTGGAACGCATTTTTTCCAGCGCACCTCAACGGGGCATTGTTCACCTAGACCCCGATACGGCCATGAACCCCAATACGCTCTCGGCTGCCCTAGTGGCTGCGGGCGCCGTGGTGCTGGCAGTAGATTTGGTGATGCGGGGTCAGATTAAAAATGCATTTTGTGGAGTGCGTCCACCCGGGCACCACGCCGAGCATGATCGGCCCATGGGCTTTTGTTTTTTTAATAACATCGCCGTAGGGGCAGCCCATGCCATGGAGCAGTATGGGCTGGAGCGCATTGCCATCCTGGATTTCGACGTGCATCACGGAAACGGCACTGAAGATATTTTCAAAAACGATGAGCGCATTTTGTTTTGCTCTACATTTCAGCACCCTTTCTACCCCTATCAAGGGGCCGACACAGTAAGCGACCATATCATTAATATTCCCTTGGGCGCAGGAAGTGGTGGTGCAGAGTTTCGCGAAGCCATTGCAACCCATTGCCTGCCCGCCTTTGATGCATTTCAACCACAACTGGTGATGATTTCTGCGGGTTTTGATGCGCATCGCGAAGACCCACTGGCGCATTTGTGCTTGGTGGAAGCAGATTACGCTTGGGTAACGGCGGAAATGGTGGCCTTGGCTGAACGTCATTGCGAGGGTCGTGTGGTATCTACCTTAGAGGGTGGATACAATACCGACGCCTTGGGGCGCAGTGTTACAGAGCATCTGCGCGTACTGATGGGGCTTTAAGGAATAATCAAGGCGGCCACTACGCGGCGTCCTTCGCTGGCCAATACACTGTACGTGCGACAGGCGGCCTGCGTGTCCATCACCTCAAGGCCGATACCGGCCTCTACCAAAGGCCGAGTCAGGGCGGGGTGAGGAAAGCGAAAGACGGAACCGGTACCCAATAGGACTAATTCTGGTTTAAGCACCAATAGTCGCGCAAAATCATCTTCTGTTAACGCTTCAAAATGACTGGCCCAGCTGGTCAAAACCTGGGTGGGGCTCACCACCAAACTGGCTTCCACCCGCTCTTTGTTGAGCAAGACAAAGCCCGGCCCATGGCCCGTGAGGGCGTAGTCAAAATCGGGGATGTGATTGATGAGTTTCATAGGGGGCTCCGTTCGGGTAAAATTATACCTTTTGTGCGGCACCAAATCTGCATCCTGTGGGTTTTGGGGCCTGTTCTGCAAGGATAGGGTGATATGAAGCCAATACGTGTGGGTTTGCTGGGGTTAGGTGTGGTGGGAGGCGGGACTTTTACCATCCTAAACCGCAACCGTGAAGAAATCGCCCGGCGTGCAGGTCGCGAAATTAAAGTGACCATGGCGGCCGTACGAGAGTCTGATTTAGAGGCGGCCGTGAAAAAAACCGGCTCTAGCATTACGCTCACCACCAATCCGGCTGAGGTTGTGGGCTCGCCTGATGTGGATATTGTGGCCGAACTCATGGGCGGCATTCATCCGGCACGGGAACTGGTGTTGCAAGCCATTGCCAATGGAAAGCATGTGGTCACCGCCAACAAGGCGTTGCTGGCATTGCATGGCAATGAAATTTTTAAGGCCGCGCACGAGAAGGGTGTGATGGTGGCTTTCGAAGCGGCTGTGGCAGGCGGCATTCCCATCATCAAGGCGCTGCGCGAAGGGCTGACGGCCAATCGCATTGAATGGATAGCCGGCATCATCAATGGCACCAGTAATTTTATCCTGACCAGAATGCGCGATCAAGGCGCTGGTTTTGCGGACGCCCTAAAAGAAGCACAAGCCTTGGGTTATGCAGAATCTGACCCCACCTTTGATATTGAAGGCATTGATGCAGCCCATAAACTCACCATTATGGCCTCCATTGCCTTTGGCATTCCGATGCAATTTGATCGGGTATACACCGAAGGAATTTCCAAACTCACGGCACAAGACATTGCCTACGCAGAAGAGTTTGGCTATCGCATTAAGTTGCTGGGTATAACGCGCCGCACGCCCAAAGGCATTGAGTTGCGCGTGCATCCCACGTTGATTCCGGAGAAACGGTTAATCGCAAATGTAGATGGCGTGATGAATGCGGTGTTGGTGAAGGCTGATGCGGCAGGTCAAACCCTCTATTACGGTGCCGGTGCGGGCGCTGAGCCCACCGGGTCTTCCGTGATCGCCGATTTGGTGGACATTACCCGCATGGCCACCTCGGACCCCGGCAACCGCGTGCCCCATTTGGCTTTCCAACCTGATCAACTGCGCAATGACCCTATTCTGCCAGTAGCGGAGGTGGAAACCTCTTACTACTTGCGCATGCGTGCCTTTGATCGCCCTGGCGTTTTGGCGGATATCACCCGCATTTTGGCGGATTTGGGCATCTCCATTGAAGCCATGCTGCAACGTGAGCCCGCAGCCGGGGAAGAACGCGTGGATGTGATTATGCTGACCCATCGCACGATAGAAAAACAAATTGATCAAGCAATTGTTAAAATTGAAGCGCTGGACAGTATTGCAGGTGCTATTACCCGCATTCGTTTGGAATCGCTTGGCACCTCCTAAAGGATTGTTATGGCCCATTACCAAGGTTTAATTCACCGTTACCACGATCGCTTGCCGGTCACTGCCAGTACGCCCATCATTTCTTTAAATGAAGGCAATACGCCCTTGATTGAACTGGTTAATTTACCCAAACAATTGGGTTACGACGGACGCATTTTGGCAAAGTTTGAAGGGCTAAACCCCACCGGTTCTTTTAAAGATCGCGGCATGACCATGGCCGTGACCAAGGCGGTTGAAGCGGGCTCACGGGCCATTATCTGCGCTTCCACCGGCAATACGTCGGCCTCTGCCGCAGCCTACGCCGCACGGGCTGGCATTACTTGTTTTGTATTGATCCCCGAGGGCAAAATTGCCTTAGGTAAATTAGCGCAAGCCATGATGCATGGTTCTGTGGTTATTCAAATTGAAGGAAATTTTGATGATGGCATGCGCTTGGTGCAAGAAATTGCCAGTGAAATGCCTGTGGCTTTGGTGAATTCTGTAAATCCTTATCGGCTGCAAGGGCAAAAAACCATTGCTTTTGAAGTGATTGACGCCTTGGGTGATGCTCCTGATTATCACGTGTTGCCAGTGGGCAATGCGGGCAATATCAGCGCTCACTGGATGGGGTATAGCGAGTCCGTATGTCAACAAACGGATGCTTGCGGGTTATGCAAGGGCCAATGTCCGTATCATGGCAAAGCCACTGCCACGCATCGCCCCATAATGTTGGGTTATCAGGCCGCAGGTTCAGCCCCGTTTATGCGCGGCGCTCCCGTGGCAAACCCCGACACCATTGCCACCGCCATCCGCATTGGCAACCCCATGTCTTGGAATCTGGCGTGGGCCGCGGTAAAAGAATCGGGTGGTTGGTTTGATGAATGCACCGATGCTGAAATTTTGGCAGCGCAAAAATTACTGGCACAATCAGAAGGAATTTTTTGCGAACCCTCTTCGGCCACGTCCTTGGCGGGTTTAATAAAGGATCTTGCGCGCGGCAAAATTAAACCCGGCGGCACCATTGTGGCCACGCTGACAGGTCATGGCTTAAAAGATCCCGACACTGCGATTTCGCAAAGCGAGGCGCCTTACAAGGTTTCCGCAGACCGTAGCGCTATTGGTGCACTTATTCAGCGTTATCTTTAATTTTTTTTAGGGGTCAGACCCCATATGGGGTCTGACCCCTATTTACTATTTATCTACAGAGGACGCATTATGGAAATTGTTCGAGTTACCGATGAGAAAGGTCTTGTTATTAACGAAGCACTATTGGTTCGCGCCGAACCCATTCATCGCCACCTGCGCCCACAAATACCTGAAAACTATCTAGTCCGTATGAAAGAAGTATTCGCTACCGGTGCTGAAATGGCAGTGGCCATGGAGGGTGATGAATTGTGTGGCGTAGTGACCTTTCGCGTTACCACCAATACCATGACCGGCAAGAAGATCACCAATGAAGATTTGGTGGCCGATCCCAATACCCGCTCTAAAGGCGTGGGCAAGGCGTTGATGGATTTTGTTAAGCAGGAAGGGTTGGCGCGCGGTTGTGTGAGCATTGAGTTGGAGTCGGGCACCGCACGAGAGCAGGCCCATAAGTTCTATTTCCGCGAAGGCTTTACCATTAAGACGTTTGGTTTTAAGCAACCTTTGGTGAAATAAGGTTCTTTTTTGGGGTTAGTTAGGGGTTAGTTAGGGGTCAGACCCCGCATGGGGTCTGACCCCTAACTAACCCCTAACTAACCCCTAACCGCTATTGGTCGTCCGGTAGGGGTGGCGGATTACCGTCGTAGATCATGTTGCGGCGCCGCTGCAAGAAAGCGTCGCGCACAAAACTATAGCGGTCTATGGCGGCAGCTTCCATGACATTGCTGGTCACCAAGCGATTGGCACGCAGGTTAAGGGTTTCAACTCCGTAAATCTCTGCGATATGGGTGTTGGTGGTATGCAGGTTGGTATACAGGCCCAGGGGTGTGTCCACAACCTCTCCCCACACATCCCGGACCGTATAGGGCCCTAGTAACGGCACTACCAAATAAGCGCTGTTTTCCCAACCCCATACTGCTAAGGTTTGTCCAAAATCTTCTCGGTGCTTGGGCAGGTCGACCGCGGTGGCTACGTCTATGAATCCAAGCAGTCCTACGGTGGTGTTTATCACAAAGCGGGCGCCATCTTGGGCCCCTTGCCTTGGTTTTCCTTGTAGAAAATCATTAACAAAAACAACAACATCTGAGATATTGCTAAAAAAATTGGTAATACCGGTACGAACAAAGTCCGGGGTTACGGCGTTGTACCCTTTGGCCACTGGTACTAATACGTTGGTATCAATTTTGTCATTCACCGCAAACATAGTACGGTTATAACTTTCTAAAGGGTCCACGCGCGCAGAGGCGCGATCTGCGGGCACCGAGACACAGCCTGTAAGGGTTAGGATCAGCATGGGCCCAACCAGTCGTTGGAATAGAGTGAATGCACGCAAAGGCAGGGTATTTTTCACAGCAAGATTGGATTGAGTATTCATCGGCGAGAGTATAACGGATGAAGCCCCTTTGGCGCTTGAATTGCTTATACAAGACCCCATATAAGTCGTAACAAATACTATTGGCGATGCAATTAGGTGATTTAAGAAGAACTTTAAAGGATAGCAAATCATGCGCATAGACAAAATGACCAGCCGGTTTCAAGAAGCCTTGGCGGATGCTCAATCGTTGGCATTGGGGGCTGATAATGGTTTTATTGAACCGCAGCATATGCTGACCGCACTCCTGTCTCAGGCGGATGGCTCTACGACCTCGTTATTAACCCGCGCGGACGTTCAAGTGGGCGCGCTCAAGCAAGCCTTGGGCGTTGCGCTAACGCGCTTGTCTCAAGTGGAAGGTACAGGCGGTGAAATAAGCGTATCCCGTGATTTAAACGCGTTGCTTAACCTCACTGAAAAGGAAGCCCAAAAACGGGGCGACCAATTTATTGCCTCAGAATTATTTCTGCTGGCGCTCTGTGATGATAAGGGTGAAACGGGTCGTCTATTTAAACAGAATGGAGCCAATCGAGCCCGCTTGGAAGTGGCGATTGCCGCCATGCGCGGCGGTGAATCTGTCAGCAATGCTGCCGGAGAGGGGAACCGCGAAGCGCTTAAAAAATACACCATGGATTTAACCGAGCGGGCACGCATGGGTAAACTGGACCCCGTTATCGGCCGTGATGATGAAATTCGACGCGTCATTCAAATTTTGCAACGCCGCACTAAAAATAACCCGGTCTTGATAGGTGAGCCCGGTGTGGGCAAGACCGCCATTGTGGAAGGGTTGGCACAACGCATCGTGAATGATGAAGTGCCCGAAAGCCTCAAGAACAAACGCGTACTTTCTTTGGATATGGCCTCCTTGTTGGCCGGTGCCAAATACCGTGGTGAATTTGAAGAACGCCTTAAATCTGTATTGAAAGAACTCTCGCAAGACGAGGGGCAAACTATTGTATTTATCGACGAACTGCACACCATGGTGGGCGCCGGTAAAGCTGAAGGCGCTATGGATGCAGGAAACATGTTGAAACCCGCCTTGGCTCGTGGTGAGCTTCATTGCGTGGGGGCCACCACCTTGGATGAATATCGCAAGTACATTGAAAAAGATGCGGCCTTGGAGCGCCGTTTCCAGAAAGTGCAAGTGGGCGAACCCACTGTTGAAGACACCATCGCTATTTTGCGTGGCCTGCAAGAAAAATACGAATTGCATCACGGGGTGGAAATTACGGATCCCGCTATTGTGGCGGCCGCAGAATTGTCCAATCGTTACATTACGGATCGCTTCTTACCGGATAAGGCCATCGACTTAATTGATGAAGCCGCTGCACGCATTAAAATGGAAATTGATTCCAAGCCTGAAGTGATGGATAAATTGTTTCGTCGCCTTATTCAATTAAAGATTGAGCGGGAAGCGGTACGCAAAGAACCCGATGACGCATCACAGAAGCGTTTGGCCTTGTTAGAAGAAGAAATACTAAAGCTGGAAAAAGAATATGCCGATTTAGAGGAAATCTGGAAGGCCGAAAAGGCGCAAGTGCAGGGCACGCAGCATGTGAAGGAAGAGCTGGATCGCGTGCGTGCAGAAATGGAGTCCGCTCAACGCAAGGGGGACTTGCAACGCGCCTCAGAGCTTAAATATGGCCGGATTCCAAAATTGGAAGCTCAATTACACGTCACCGATACTCCGGCTGCAGAATTAAAGCCCAATCGTTTATTGCGCACCCAAGTAGGGGCTGAAGAAATTGCTGAAGTGGTGTCTCGTGCTACAGGCATTCCAGTTTCCAAAATGATGCAAGGTGAGCGCGACAAGCTGCTGCATATGGAAGAAAAGCTGCACCAGCGTGTGGTGGGGCAGAACGAGGCGGTGCGGCTGGTATCCGATGCCATTCGCCGCTCCCGTGCCGGCTTAAGTGATCCAGATAAACCTTATGGCTCCTTTTTGTTTTTGGGGCCCACCGGCGTGGGCAAGACAGAATTGTGCAAGGCTTTGGCGAATTTCTTGTTCGATTCCGATGAGCACTTGATCCGTATCGATATGTCCGAGTTCATGGAAAAACATTCCGTGGCACGATTGATCGGTGCGCCCCCAGGCTATGTGGGGTATGAAGAGGGCGGTTATTTAACCGAAGCGGTACGTCGCAAACCTTACGCAGTCATTTTATTAGATGAAGTGGAGAAGGCGCACCCTGACGTATTTAATGTGCTGTTGCAAGTATTGGACGATGGGCGCATGACCGATGGGCAAGGACGCACGGTGGACTTTAAGAACACGGTGATTGTGATGACTTCTAATCTAGGCTCCCAGATGATTCAACAAATGTCTGAGGATGATTATGAGGTGGTGAAATTGGCCGTCATGGGTGAGGTGAAAATCCATTTCCGCCCTGAATTTGTTAATCGTATCGACGAGATTGTGGTGTTCCATTCTTTGGGTGAAAAGGAAGTGCGCTCTATTGCCCGCATCCAGTTGCAATATCTTAAGATGCGTATGGAAAAAATGGATTTGGGCCTTGAAGTGTCTGATGGAGCATTGGATAAATTGGCTAAAACCGGCTTTGATCCGGTGTACGGCGCCCGACCCTTGAAGCGCGCCATCCAGTCCGAATTAGAGAACCCGTTGGCGTTGCAAATTTTAGAGGGCAGCTTCGCACCGAAGGAAACGGTTTGGGTGGATGTAAAAGCTGGAAAAATAATCTTTTCAAAACGTTAAAGCGCTTTTTTGGGTTGACAGAGTAACCCCTTGGGGCGGAAAATTGCGACTTCTCCGTGCCTGAGGGTGTTTCACCTTGGATTGTTCCAGTTCCCGCGAATACAACATAGCCAGCATCTCTGGAATCCTGCCTGTCATCACCATGTAACGTGGCTATGACTCAATTCTAGAGTTCTGGAATTGAGGCTCTATGGCTTACATCACTGATTTGATCTCCCGGCTTACGGGTGGCCCCAAGGGTGCGCCGGTGGTCAGCAATAAAATTTCCACCACCTTGCTCGACGTTGCAGGTTCTGACACAGAAATTGCACTGCGTCGTCTGGAAACCACCACCGAGGGTCTATTAGACCGCGACGCGGAAGACCGTCTGTTAATTTACGGCCCCAACACCATTAGCCATGAAAAGCAAAAAGGCCCCTTTAAGCGCCTGGTACCGCATTTCAAAAACCCGCTCAATATCCTATTGCTCACTTTATCAGGCCTCTCGTTTTACTTAGGGGACACCGAAGCCGCCAGCATTATTTTTCTGATGGTGTCGCTCAGTATTGTTTTGTCTTTCGTGCAAGAACATCGCTCCGGTAATGCGGCTGAGCGCCTGCGCGCCATGGTAAGCACCACGGCCACAGTGTTGCGTAAAGATCGGCGCAGCGGGGTGCCCGATGAAGTGAACCGCTATTTTAATGTGCACCTTTCGCCGCAAGGTCCGCAACGCCGCGAAGTGCCTCTTGACACTCTGGTGCCAGGCGATATTATTCAACTCTCCGCAGGGGATATGATTCCAGCGGATGTCCGCTTATTAACTGCCAAAGATTTGTTCGTCAATCAATCCTCGCTGACGGGTGAGGCTTTGCCGGTGGAAAAGTATGCCATTACCGAAGACGTTACTGGCAAAGACCCGCTGCACCTCACCAACATCTGCTTTATGGGCACCAACGTGGTCAGCGGAACGGCCACGGCGGTCATCGCGCTAACAGGCTCTAATACCTATTTTGGTAGCTTGGCGCAATTGATGTCGGGTGATCGGCAGCTCACCAGTTTTGACCGCGGCATTAATAAGTTTACTTGGCTGATGATCCGCTTCATCTTGGTGATGACCCCCTTAGTCTTTTTGATTAACGGCTTTACCAAGGGCGATTGGATGGAAGCCCTTCTGTTCTCTATGGCTGTTGCGGTAGGCTTAACACCTGAAATGTTGCCCATGATTGTGACGGTTAATCTGGGTAAAGGTGCTTTGGCTATGTCACGCAAGAAAGTGATTGTGAAGCGCCTTAATTCCATTCAAAATTTTGGCGCCATGGATGTACTGTGTACTGATAAAACAGGCACCCTCACACAAGATAAGATTATCTTAGAAAAGCACGTGGACATTTACGGCCACGAGAATGAAGACGTACTGGAATATGCCTACCTCAACAGCTTCCATCAATCAGGGTTAAAAAATCTGTTGGATGTGGCCGTGCTGGAGTACGCGGGCCTTAATGATCAGCTGCGTGCGGGGGCCAATTATCGCAAGGTTGACGAAATCCCTTTTGACTTTCAACGGCGCCGCATGTCGGTGGTGGTGGAAGGCAAAGGCCGTCATGTACTGATTTGCAAAGGCGCTGTGGAAGAAGTGTTTGCTTGTTGCACCCACGCTGAGGTGAACGGTCAGACCATTACCTTGGCTCCCTCTGATTTGGAAAAACTGGTGCAAGTGACGCGCGATCTTAACGAAGACGGCTTCCGTGTGATTGCCATTGCCTACAAAGAAACACCCCCCACCACGCCGCTCTATAACGTGAAGGACGAGTCTGAGTTAACGCTGGTGGGTTACATCGCGTTTCTCGACCCCCCCAAAGACAGCGCCCATGCTGCTATTGCAGCGCTCAATCGCCATGGTGTGTCGGTGAAGATTTTAACTGGCGACAATGAAGTGGTGACGCGTAAAGTATGCAGTCAAGTGGGTCTTAAGGTAGATCGCATCTTGTTGGGCTCTGATCTGGTCAAAATGACCGACGAAGAATTGGCAGAAGCGGCGGAGGAAGTGGTGGTGTTTGCCAAACTGTCTCCCGCCCAGAAAGCGCGCGTCATTAAGGCGCTGCACATGCGTGGTCACGTGGTGGGCTTTATGGGGGACGGAATTAATGATGGCCCTGCATTAAAAGCGGCGGATGTGGGTATTTCGGTAGACACCGCAGTGGATATTGCGAAAGAATCTGCTGATATTATTTTGTTAGAAAAAAGCCTAATGGTGTTGGAAGAGGGTGTCATTGAAGGACGTAAGGTGTTTGGCAATATTGTTAAATACATCAAGATGGGCGCCAGCTCAAACTTTGGAAATATGTTTAGCGTGCTGGGGGCCAGTGCATGGCTGCCATTTTTGCCCATGCAAGCCATTCAGGTACTGACCAATAATTTGTTGTATGACTTTTCTCAGACGGCTATTCCCACCGATAACGTAGATGAAGAATACATTGCCAAACCACGACGTTGGGACATTGCCAATATTACGCGCTTCATGTTAATGGTCGGTCCGATCAGTTCTATTTTCGATTACGCCACATTTGGCACCATGTATTACGTGTTTAAGGCCAACACAGAAGCCACGGCTTCTATGTTTCAAACCGGCTGGTTTGTAGAATCCTTGTTGTCGCAAACATTGATCATCCACATTATTCGTACCGGACGTATTCCGTTTCTGCAAAGTCGGGCCAGCTTACCGCTGGTGATAACCAGTATTGTTATTTGTGTAGTGGGTGTGTGGCTACCGTACTCGCCCTTTTCCCATGCCTTGGGTTTTACCCCGCTGCCGCCTCTGTACTGGGCCTATCTAACCGCCATTATGCTGGGATACCTTACCTTGGCGCATTTGATGAAAACCTGGTTTATTCGTCGTTACGGTTTAAACTAGCGGAATGGATGAACTTGAACGGGTGTTTGGCGAGGGCGGCGCTCTTGCCAACACCATCCCGGGTTATCGTGTCAGGGCGGAGCAAATGGATATGGCGCATGCCATTCAGGCAGCCATTGTGGCTCAACGCCCTCTGATTGCCGAAGCCGGTACCGGCACCGGAAAAACATTTGCCTATCTGGTTCCAGCGCTTCTCTCCGGCGGTAAAGTTGTCCTCTCCACAGGAACCAAAACCCTACAAGATCAACTGTTCACCCGTGATTTGCCCGCTGTTCGAGCGGCCTTAAAAGCCCCGGTAACGGTAGCCCTTCTTAAGGGACGCTCTAATTATGTATGTCATTACCACTTAGAGCACGCGCTGCAAGAGGGGCGTTTTCGCGATCGCGCCGAAGTGGACCATCTGCAACACATTGCACAGTTTGCCCGTACCAGCCAAAGCGGCGACCGTGCAGAGCTGGTCTCTGTGCCCGAGCATTCTGGCGTGTGGCCGCAAGTAACCTCCACCCGTGAAAATTGTTTGGGTCAAGATTGCCCCCGTCATGCCGATTGCTTTGTGCTGACGGCGCGCAAGAATGCACTGGCGGCCGATGTGGTGGTGGTAAATCACCACCTGTTCTTTGCCGACGTCATGTTGCGTGATGAAGGGGCGGGGGAATTATTACCCCAATGCACCACCATTATTTTGGACGAAGCCCATCAGTTGCCCGAAACAGCCACTTTATTTTTTGGTCGATCACTATCCACCAGTCAGTTGATTGAATTGGGGCGTGATGCCACCACCGAGGCCTTAACCACTTCTGCCGAACTGCGTCACATACCCGATGCGGCTATGGCTTTAGAAAAATCAGCACGCGATCTGCGCCTATCATTGGCCATGAAAGAAGGGCGCTTATCATCCGAACAAATTAGCCGAATCCTGACCTTTGGTCCGGCCTTTCAGCAGGTATTACAACGCCTACAAGAATTAATGGAAGCGGTGAATGAACAAGCCGAGCGCTCTGAGGGGCTAAAATCAATCGTTCAGCGCGCAGAAGAGTTGCGTGATGCGGCTGTAGCTTGGTGGTCCTCTGATACGGGCAATGGCCAGATTCGTTGGTTGGAATGCTACAGTCAATCTCTGCAGCTCAATTCAACGCCACTCTCAGTGGCGGATAGTTTTCGTGCCCAGATAAACGCCATCCCAAAAGCGTGGATTTTTACATCGGCCACCTTATCCGTGCGCGGTGACTTTAGTCATTATCAAAATGAAATGGGTTTGGAAGCGGCTGAGGCGCGCAGTTGGGAAAGCCCTTTCAATTATGCTGAACAATCACTGTTGTATGTGCCCACTGGGTTACCAGAACCCAATACGCCTGAATACACTGTGGCGGTTGTAGAGGCTATTTTGCCTGTATTGCGGGCCAGTGCGGGCCGCGCCTTTTTGCTCTTTACCAGCCACCGCGCTTTGCAAGAAGCGCAAGTCTTGTTGCGCGCACGATTTTTGAAAGAAGATTTGCCTTACCCTATTTTTGTACAGGGCGAATCTACGCGCACCGAACTGCTGAATCGATTTCGCGCAGCGGGTAACGGCGTTTTATTGGGTAGCCAGTCTTTTTGGGAGGGGGTTGATGTAAAAGGTGAGGCGCTATCCGTGGTGGTGATTGATAAATTACCCTTTACGCCCCCAGATGATCCGGTATTGGCCGCACGCATTGAAGCCATTGCCGAACAAGGGCGCAATGCCTTTATGACCTATCAATTGCCACGTGCGGTGATTGCTTTAAAGCAGGGTGCAGGACGTTTAATACGTGATGAGCAAGATCGCGGGGTACTGATGATTTGTGATCCGCGCTTATTGAGTAAGCCCTATGGTCGGCGTATTTGGATGAGTCTGCCGCCCATGCGTCGCAGCAGGGAACTAGGTGATGTAGAGCAGTTTTTTGCCGACTTGACGAGCGCCTAATTTTCTTTTTTGAGCGGTAGTTCTAAACGAGCCTCTAACCCCCCGCCTTTCCGTGGCAGCAATTTTAATACACCACGGTGCAGCTTGGCCACACGGTCAACAATGGCCAACCCCAGTCCTGCGCCCGGATGGCCGCTGCGTGAGGGTTCTAGTCGTGTAAAGGGTTGTACCAAGCGCAATACCTCATGCGGCGGAATGCCAGCGCCACAGTCTAAAACAGAAAGTCGCACATGATCGGAAAAAGCGTGGGTGCGAATGGTGATGGGGGTCTTGCCGTAATGCAGCGCATTTTCAACCAAGTTGGTAATGACGCGCTCTAAGGCGCGTTCATTTATAAAAATGTCCGGTATCGTAAGATCCATTTCCGGTGTGACGTCACAGCCCCGTACGGCAAAACGTTCGCTCACCACACGCACCACATCGTTGAGGTTGCCAAGGCTTAACCACTGGCTGGGGTTGTCGCGCGCAAAATCTAAAAACTGATTGATGATGCCGTCAATTTCTTCCAAATCCTGCACCATGGCTGATAAATGAGGGTCGCTTTCGGCAACGGACATCTCAAGCGCTAAACGTAGACGCGAGAGGGGTGTGCGCAAGTCATGGGACACACCGGCCAACATAATGACGCGATTGGATTCAAAATCACGCAATGCTTTTTGCATTAAATTAAAGCCCACGCTTAAATCATGTATTTCTTTGGCCCCCACTGTTTCGGCAATAGGGGCGGGTGTTTCGCCCAAGGCAATACTGTGTGCAGCGTTGGTCAGCGCCACCAAAGGTCGATTAATACGCCGTACCCCCCAAAATGCAATAAATACAGATACTAAAATACCAATGAGCAACATTATCGCGAGGTTTATTGGAAAAGCGCTATCCAATCGCAAGCGTTTTACAACATACCAATAAGATGTGTTTTGAGCAGGGAGCAATATCCATACTTCACTGGCGTCAGCGTCTCGTGAGACCAGTACGCGAATATTTTTAGAAAGCTCAGTGTGTATGAGATCCTCTAGTTGACCTATACGAGAACCTGGTTCTGGTGGTATGCCAGGGTCTACGCCGGGGATGACAGGCAGTATTTTGACGTGTTGATCGCTTTGAAAGGATTTAACAAAATCAGCTTGTTGCGCTGGTGGCAATAAAGCCAACGCCGAAGCCACAGCGTCAATATGTTTAACGCGATTGATTAAGCTTCGATCGCGCAAGGGTTTAATATAAAAGGCGTGCATGACGGCAGTGGTGGCCAGTTGGGTTAGCACAACGGTCAGCACCAGAATGAGGGCCGTACGGCCCCATAAGGATTTAGGAAATAAGTGCATCAGGATTCGTCAGGAACGAATACGTAACCAAACCCCCAAACTGTTTGGATGTAGCGTGGCTTGTTTGAGTCGGGTTCAATACGCCTGCGTAAACGAGAAACTTG
>Ga0214234_100130_pt1 | contig 23331 bp, 39 predicted proteins | sample TroBogypolimnion_43_FD_153072 | JGI IMG/M metagenome (GOLD analysis project Ga0214234, IMG submission 153072) | Freshwater microbial communities from Trout Bog Lake, WI - 08JUL2008 hypolimnion | ecosystem: Environmental > Aquatic > Freshwater > Lake > Hypolimnion/Profundal zone | place: Trout...
TGAATCGGGCTCCTCTTTTAAATCCCGCTTATGGGACTCTTTCATTTCCTCGGTTTCCACCTCATCAACGCCATGAGACTTACGGGCATTGGAATAGGCAATAGCTAAAGACTGTTTAGGGTCATGCCCTGCCTTGATCAATTCACGAATGTTATTCTGAATGACCTCTTTGCTTGATCCTTCTTGCAATGGCATTAAATAGTCCTTCCTGTTTGAACAGGTAAATTGGTTACGTTTAATAAAACGGTAGCCTCTCTTGTATTACCTTCATTTGTAACAAAAATTGCCCGAATTGTATATAGCTGATTTGTTTGTGGGGTGGGGATCACACCACCCAAAATTTGAACTGCAATAACTTTGCCCACAGCCGCTACAATTCCATCAGGAAAGGTGATTGGAGTTGTATTAATTCCACCACTTGAAAAGGTCAATCCTGCTTGATCAGCGGCAATACTAGAGATTGTGGTGATAGTTTCACCCAAATCTAAGATATTTGAGCAATCAATATCATACCAAATTGACTCTGAAGTTCGTTTCTCTAGGATGTAAACATTAGCCATTAGCGATTTAACACTCTTTTTTTGGTTAGAATTCCCAATAATTTAATCATCATTATGCCAGTAATCTTTCCGTGGGGATACAGTCCAATAATTTTCCCTTAATAATACATCCCAACAATCCCCTCTTGGGGACACTAACCAATAATTTTCTCGGGTGCTTACATTCCAATAATCTTGTCTTGGTGAGACGTGCCATACAGCTTCAGATTTATTGAATTCTGATTGGGTGCTTGAATCAGCCAATAATACATTTTCAATATCCGTGACATTGAATTGAGCTTCAATCGTTTGTACATCAGCAATATCCATTGGCTCGGATATGGATTCATTGATGGCGATGTGCTGGTTGCTGAAATCATCAAGATTAACCAATTCATTATCAAAAACATTGTAGTTTGTCTGCTCAGCAGTAATGTCAGAGATACTGAATGATTCACTAATTGCCTCAAAAAAGTTGTCTTGCTCCCCATTTGCATCAAAAGACACCAAAGGCTCAATGATCGTTTCAAGGAAGGCAAATGTTGAACCATAAGTATCATTAAGTATTTGAGACTCAATATCATTAACTAAAAACTGGGCTTGAATGGTTAATACATCTTCAGCATTTAATGCCTCGGTAATGTCTACTACAAATTGAGCATTGATTACGAGAACATCATCAAGAGTTTGGGGCTCCGTGTCATTGACTAAGAACTGGGCTTGAATGATGGGGGTATCTATTACATTTAATGCCTCAGTAATGGTTTCAATGAAATTTGACTGCTGAACACTTGAATCATCAGAGATTAAAGGTTCACTAATTGGCTCAAAATAATTATCTTGTTCACTAAAGGCTTCAAATGACACCACATTTTCAGTGATATCTTGTAAAAAATTGCTTTGCTGATTACTAAAATCATCATCAATAATTGGCTCTGATATTGATTCAATAAATTGAGCAGCAATAGTTGGTGAATCAAAGACCTCAAAAGGCTCTGAATCGCTCACAGCGAATTGAGCCGTGATGCTTGGAGTATCTACATCAGTTATATTTTCAAAAACGCTGACGGCAAATTGAGCGGTGATCGTTTGGGAGTCATCAGCTGTTTGATTTTCAGTAATTGATTCAATAAAATTACTGGATTGGGTACTTGAATCATCAATTGATGCGGGTTCAGAGATGGATTCAAAAAAGTTATCTTGCTCAGCGTTTGCATCAAAAGAGCTTAAAGGCTCAATAATTGACTCTAAAAAGTCACATTGTTGAACGCTGAAATCATCATTGGTTTGATTTTCCGTGTTACTGACGACAAATTGACCAGTAATAGTAAGAAGGTCATCAAGTGTTTGAGGTTCATTTTCAACAACAGCGAATTGGGCTGTGATTGTTGTGGTGTCAGTAAGTAATTGTGGTTCAGTATTACTGACAACATATTGGGCTGTAATTGCCATGAAGTCATCACTGGCAATAGTCTCAGCAATGGATTCAAGAAAATTAGATTGCTCTAAATTACTATCATTGCTGGTAATGGGCTCAGAGATAGCTTCAAAAAAGTTGTCTTGTACACTAAATGCCTCAAAACTAACAACATTTTCAGTAATGGACTCTAAGAAAGCACTTTGTTGGGTGTTAGAATCATTCGCCACCAATGGCTCGGTGATGGACTCAAAATAGTTGTCTTGCTCAAGGAATGTATCTTGTGAAACAACAGGCTCAACAATAGACTCAAGAAAGCTTGATTGTTCACTGTTGGAATCATTTGCAGTAAAAGGTTCAAAATCGCTGACAGAGAATTGGGCTGTAATTTCAATACCCAATACTGTTTCAAGATCATTACCAGCCAATGCACCACCGCCAAACATGGTCATAGAGCCAAAAGCATTGACCTCATTAATGTTGACGGGGATTTCAGTTACAGATAAATTTTCAGTAATTGATTCTGAAAAAGTAGTATTGATTACATCTATATCATCACTGGAAAACGATTCAACACGACTAATGGTAAATTGAGCTGATATAGACTCAGATTCATTAGCGGTTTGAATCTCCGTGATTACTTGTAAGAATGTGCTTTGTTGAACGCTGACATCAGTTAATGATTGAGCTTCAGCAAGAGCTTCAACAAATCCAGCAAAATAAGTTTTTGAATCCGCTGAAGTCAATGCTTCAGTGATGACTTCTAAAAAACTGAATTTCTGTGTATTGGAGTCTGATGATGTAACTGACTCTGTAATAGATACGGCATACGCATGGTTTGAAGTCGAAGAAAAAGGGAGTTGGCTAAATGCCGATGTACCAAACATCCCTTGTCCTTAAAAAGATAAAACTATTATTTAAACTTCTACTTCAGGCTTATGAGCTAAAGATGCTTCTAGCTTATTAATAAACGCTTCTTTACCCACTTGAAGTTGTGAAAGATTGAATTGGGCAGAGGATATTTTTCTATCTAAGTCTACACAATTTTGAAACAGGTACTTCTGTTCATCCGTTAAATCTTCGAGGATGTAGTTCTTGTCGTTAACAGTTATAGGGGTTAGTTGTTTTTCGCCCATAATGTTTCTCCTAAAATACCAGCTAAATAGGTAGCTGATTAACCTTTTACTGCGTTCTCAAATGGCGTTAAATCATGTTCGCCATAAAACTCTACACCTTTAGCAATTTGAATCTCTAAGTGTTCTTTATTACGCTTAACCGTATCTGCCCAATCTTCGTCAGTCATTAGTTCAGGCTTGCCAGCGTTAAGTAGAGTTACGCTATCCATTGCGGCATCGTAATTGCGTTGTACTTCTTCTGGTGTAACCATGTCGATTGTTGTCATTTTAGAATCCTAGTACGCCAGCATCTTTTAGCTTGGCTTGCATTGTTGTAATGAGGTCTGCTTGTGCTTCTAGTTTTACCGTTTGTTCATCGGAGATGAGTTTCAGTTCTTGGATTGCAGCAGTCAAAGTTGCAATTAAAAATGATGAATCTACACCTTGATACTCAGGTGTGCCATCTTCTTTGATAGCGTCTTTTTCACCAGTTACCGCATCAGGAACAATAGCTTGTAATTCGTGAGCAATAAAACCTTCTGATTTTTGACCGCCATCTTTAAATGTATAGGTAACAGGATTTAATTGAGAAATTTTATCTAAAGCACCTATCATAGGCGCAATATTTTCTTTTAAACGATAATCTGAAACAGAGTTATATGCAGTTGTAGCACCATTTACACTAATTTGTCCTGCCAATACTGATGCACTTCCATTCCATGAATAAAAATTACAAATACTACCATTAGTTGATGTTATTCCCCAATCAGAGCTATTAGCTGTTTGATTTCTTTGAAAACCAGAGCCACCTCTTGTGTAATAACCAACAGTATTGGTAAAAATTAAACTGCCATTTACTGGTCCAACATAAAGTGTTCCACTAGCATCAAAAATACCCCTAGGATTACCATCACCATCAGATAACACAATGTAGTTACTTGCTGTACGGATGTCTAGTCCGCCTTGATTGCCTGTGTAGCCTCCAATAATGGTGTTTTTAGCACCTGAACTAACAGAGTAGCCAGCACCTGAGCCAATAAATGTATTAAAACCACCAGTTGTACTGTATCCAGCCATCTGACCAAAATAAGCGGCATAATTACTTGTAGTGTTTGAATATCCAGTTTGATAACCAAACATGGCATTTTGAACACCAGTAGTATTGCTATACCCAGCTTGATAACCTACTGCTGTGTTGTTAGATGCGGTGGTGTTTGAGTAAAGAGATGCATCTCCTATAGCTGTGTTATATGAACCAGTTGTGTTTGTTTGTAATGTTTGCCCACCAATAGCTGAATTATAACTGCCTGAAGTATTTGAAGTTAATGCACTTTGTCCAATTCCTGTATTAAGAGCACCTGAAGTGTTTGCATTTAAAGCACTATTTCCAATACCAGTATTGTAATTTCCCGTATTTACTGCTGCTAACGCATATGCTCCAAAAGCAGTATTAATTGCACCACCACCACCCTTACCAACAGTAAGACCTGATATAGAAGCGTCATTAATAACAGTTAAACCAGCGGGGAGAGTAACGTTATTAGAAGCATCTTGGTTTACGGATTTTTCAGAGGGATAAGTTATAAAGACATTGACTGTACCTGAGAATGTCACCGCTAAACCTCCATTGCTGGAAGATAAAATGGTTGTTCTAGTTAAAGTTGGACCTGTTGTTGAATAAGTCCCTAGACCTACTTCCCAATTTCCTGATGTATCAAATGAACCATAGTAAGTGGTATTACCATTACCAACGGCAACAAAAGATTGATAGCCAGCTACACTACCTGAAAGAGTAAAGCTAACAGTGGTGTTAGCAGTACCCGTTTGCTGTACTCGATCATATAGTGCTAAAGTCATTTAAGACTCCTATTAAGAGGTTGCTGTTGTGCTGTAAGTTACTGAAACTGTATCACCCGCTGTAGTGATTTTGGCTGTACCAAATGCACCTGAGCTATACAATATGCCAGTGGTTGAAGATTGAGTTGCTGATGCACCTGAACCTGTTACCAAAAAGCAACCAGCAACAGTTCCACCAGCACCAGTGATGGTGTAAGTAATTGCAGTAGCAGTGGCAGTAACAATGTTTGAACCCGGTGTTGCATTAGCATTACCAGTAGGGGTTGCAAACACAGCAGTGCCACGAACAGCGGAACCACCTACAGTGTAATTAGTAAACTCTGTCCATCCAGCATGGGAAGACATTGTGTCAAGGGGTGAAAATGTAGGGGTTGCATTAATCAATCCCAAGAATGGACCTACTAAAGTAGTAGTAGTTTCCAAAAGTGCTGTAAGCATTAAAATCTTACCGATTTGATTCACTTGGTTTTCAAACTCTTCAGCCCATTTGAAATTACCATCTTTATCATGACACACCATACTGTAACGACCAGTCATACCGATGTTTTGATTTGAAGTAACATTGGACTGCATAGTGGCTAACGCATGGTCGCCATTTCCTGTAAATTCTTTCATTTTTATTCCTCTAAGTCAAAAGTGATGATGGGTTTGCAAATACAGCGACAATTGGGTAAATCTGCGGGTAATCCCCGTACTTCGTTTCCATACATCATACCAATATACGGAGGATCGTCAAATGAATATTCATTACCTGACATTTTGACATGAAGCGGTCTAGGCTCTTTTCCCCCGCCTGAATGAATCCAAATAAATTTCTTAACCCCCAAAGCTTTAAGTTTGGCAGTATTAATTGATTGATAAGCCTTACGAGTTTGATCGAGGGCTACATTTTTAGCATGACGGACATTACCATGATATTTCTTTGTGAGAAAAGGCACAAGGTCTTGTAAGCCATTGCCAGTAGTAATACTTCTCATAACAGCACCTTGAACCTCTCCAATGTACTTTTGGGGTATGAGTTTGATTAAATTGCTGGCTTCTAGAGTGCTTGCCTTGATTACGTCTTGAAGTACAGCATCACTAAATGAAGTGTTGATAGTGAAATCTTTACTAGCATCTTTAAGAGACATTCCTAACGTAACTGATGAATTACGCATAGTTCTAGAAATCATGCGATCTACAGCTCGTTTTGCTAGTTTGTCAAATCTTGTTGTCCATTTTTTGAGCAAATAGTTCAAAATAATCCTAGATTGGCTAGATGTAGAAGCATCCATTGCAGAACCAAAATTGGTTTCTTTAAAAGTACGCTCTATTTCTCGTTTTACGTCACGATACATTAAACCCACCAAATCAATGATAGGTTTGGCAAAATCAGCAGAAATTCCAGCATTAGGTCTTAAAGCTCCACCAATCAAACCATCTTTAGGATCAGGCTTTTTAATTGGCTTCATTTAGCTTATTTTTTATAAAGATTATCTAAATGTTTTTTGGCTGAATCTGAATGTTGTTTAGCTAGGTCTAATTTGCCTTCTTTTTCATAAGCCCTAGCCGCTTCCATGTGAGCATGAGCCGCTTCTTTTGGGTTATTTAAACCATCTAAAACAAAAGCTTTTTCAGCTTTAACAACAGATCCAAAATCTTTAGCGTCTTCCACTTTATTAAATGGCTGTTCTACGTTTTTTGATTTTTCTTGGGAATGTTCAGTGTTTTGTTTAGGATTATGACGTTCACCAAAATGCTCTAAAGCTCTACTCTTGGAAGAAAAGCCACTAGCACTATATTCTCTGCCTTCATGCGATTTAACATTATGTTGTTCAGCAGGAATGCTTACACCCCATTGAGTTATTTCTTTATGACTTGCAATTTTTCCATTAGCACTCTTATTAAAAGATTTAGTGCCTGTTCCTGAAGATACAGTCCCAGCCTCCTTGCCCTCATGAAGAATGGTATGTTTTTCTTTATTTGTAGTTTCGCCAGTAGAGCTTGAAACCTTATTACTTCCTATTGTTTTATATTCATTACCTTTGGCAGAAGTAAATTTACCCTTTTTTAGAGCCGCAGGACCTTCTTTTACATTTCCCTTGCCATCAATAAGGACATGAGCACCATTAACAGTAATCCACTGCTCATCAGCATCTAACGCATCAGTTACTCTATCAAAAGGCTGTTCTTCTCCACCATCAGGATCATCTTCGGGATCATCTTCAAGGTCTTCATCATTAGGACTTTCTTCCATGATGCCTAATTCGTTATAACCACTTTGTTTATCAGTAGCAATACGTTGACGCTCATCTTCACTAGATAAAGCACCTGATTGGATAAGAATTGCAGAGGTTTGAGCTTTAATAAAGTTAGTAGACGCTAATTCTTCAGCAGTAGGAGTATCAAGAGGCAACCAATTCAAGGTTGTTTCTACATCCATTGCGCCCAATTTAGGGATTACATACGCTTTCATTACTAAAGCATGATGCCGTTCAGCCAATGGAGTAAGGTCATGGGTTTGTATTGATTCCAATAGCTCGTGATAGCTTGCTTCCTCATAATCACCTGAAGAATTGAATCCTTTAGGAGAAGTTCCAATCAATTTAGTGGCTGGTACTCCAGCAATAGCGGCAACAAGCTGGTATTGAGTCATGATAAGTGCATCCATATCAGCAAGGGAGGTATCAAATTGACTGAATTCATCACCTTCTTTATCACCCAACTTGACACCAAAGTTATCTCGATATTGTGACCATTGTTGCAAGCGTTCAATAGCGGCATTGGAATTTGACATTACTGCTTCCATGTCTGTAAGCCAAACAGTAGTGCGTTTGGTCATTGCTAATTGAGGTGCCTCATTCGCTGTGCGCTCAGAGGCATAAACCCGTTCCATAATCTGCTGTGAAAGTGGAATGCCACCATAAAGGTAATTAGGCTTTAATACATCTACTGGTTCAGCATGACGGAAAATGATTAAATGGCTTCTATGAATCTTTTTGCCATTAATGATCCACCAAGTAGGTTCATAAAAATGTAGAGTATCAGGCTGACTTGCAGAAGCACCATCCAGCATAGGAGCTGTCCAGTATGGATCAACTTGCACTATGCCTTTATAGCTTCCTGCCGTAATGCCATCAATGTTAAATGGCTTTTCATAATATTCAGGGTCAGTTGACATAACCTTGAACATGGCAATCCGAATACCAAAGATTCTGCCTTTGCGAATGAACTCTCGCATATTCTTTTCAAGGCTCATGGATCGGTCATACCGCTTCATAATCTTAACTACTTCAGGCTCTAACTCATCGCCATCTACGCTGACAATGTTATATCCCTTACGAATAGCATCATCGGCTGGCATTGCACAGGCTTTGTTCACTAACCAGTTTTGAGCAATAATTCCACATAGCTGTGAGCCAATAAACCCTTGCGAGGAATACCATCCCACTAATGCTTCACTAATTGAATTGTTTAAAGTGTTATAAGCCTTGAATTGAGGAAAACCATCGCTGGAATCATCTTGAGCATATTCGCCTGTAAAAATAGGCTGTTGTCTTTTTAAATCAAAAATACGTTCTACTAAATCAAAACGCTTTTCAGGCTTGTCATAATCAACATGAGTGCTGAACAAGCTAGTTCTAGGAACAGGCTCTTTTGGTTCTTTTTTTACTTTGGGTTTTTTGAACCAATTAAGCATATCTGCCTTATTCAAAGAAACTTCTTTGATGAATCAATGAGGTATTAATTGTGATGTTTAATAAATTATTCATAACAACTAATTAAATTTATAGTCTATCTTTAATTACATTTTACATGAATCTACTATTTTTCAATCTTTTTGTAAAGCAAATAAAAATCATTGTAAAGATTCCCCGAAGGGTCAGGTTACGTTTATCCTGCGTCAGAAAAAGGAATTAACTGACCGATTGAAGCCAATATTAATCCATCAATCATCTTCATGCAATTTTCTCTTTAACCATTTCTAATAAATCTTCTTCACTTATACCCCAATACTTTGTAAATCCTTTATGTCCAAGAGCGTGAATACTGGAATCTCCAAGCCTATGATGGATAGCGCATAAAGGGATAACAGGGGCGAGACTTCGTTTTCCTCCGTATCTGCGGATATGGTGCATCTCTGTTGGAGAATCATCTGTTTCTCGTATGCCGTTGCATTGGCACAGAATACAGCCCAATCTCGCCAACTTAGCATAATTGTCCTTTTCAACTTTTTTCATCCAAAGAAACTTCTTCTAGGTACTAATATTTCTGAAAACGCTCTTGCAAGAGCATCCACTTGGTCGTCATTATTGCCGTTAGGGAACAATCTCATTTCACTTGTAAGAGCCATATTCCATTCCCCACGCAAAATCATTACGTTGCCAATGTTTACTTGAGCCGCAAAAGGTTCAGCTCTTGTGACTTTATCACCCGATTCAGGTGAACTTTTGACGTTATATCCAGCCAATTCTCTTGTTAAATAGATTACTTGGGTCTTTCCAGCTTGACCGGGGTCTTGCGGAATACTAATTTTTATTGCTTTGGTATCCATTGCGGCTGTATTCATCATGGCTTTATCTCGCTCATCAGGACCACAGCGCAAACGAACAATATCAGCAATGATGTATCTACCATCAGGCATTCTGCCTAACTTAGCTCCTACTGTGTAATCCCCATCCGTTGTGCTGGCTAAATCCCATGCCCTGCACCATTTAATATCAACACCAGCAGGGATAGCATCTATAACTTGTAATTGGTCAGGCTTAAACAATCCACCTTTAGAAGGTGAAGGTTTTTGCATATATTGACCTGAAAACACATAAGGATTGGCTTCTTCCATCCTATGTAAGTCTTCAATCGTATGCTTAAAATCCCATAGAGCTGTATCATCATCCCCAATAGCAGGAATAATGATGCTTTCCCATTCCTCACCATTGCCACCAGCTTGTAGAAATCCTGACAAATCACCTTCATGGAGTCTTTGCATAATGATAATAATAGGTGTTTCAGGACTATTGCAACGTGATTCAAGGGTGTTTCCGAACCATTCAATGACGTTATTACGCATTGTGTCACTATGAGCTTCATCTGCTTTGTGCGGATCATCAATGATAATTGCTCCACCAAAGCCCGGTCTCATTTTTCCAGCACCAAAGCCAGTAATCGTGCCTCCTGCACCAGTAGCATAGACAACACCATTTTCAGTTGTACGCCAATCTGACTTTGAATTGCTATCCCAACGAATATGAACATCAGGGAATATAGCCTTGTACTCCATGCTTTCTACCATCATTTTGGCATTGCCACTATTGTTTGTAGCTAAAGTGCCTGAATAGGATGTATGAATAAACTCTGCATCAGGACAATGACCAATTGCCCATGCTATGAAATTAACTACAGCAAGCTCGGTTTTTGAATATCTTGGAGGTATGTTGATAATGAGTCTTTTGCACTTACCCATGTACACACGAGTAAGAGCATCGCAAATTACCTTGTGATGCCAGTTATCCTTCCATTTATAGTTCTTACGCTTCTTGAACATATATTTAGAAAAGAAGTGAAAGTTATCACGACATTCCACATAAAGAGCTAATCTTTGTGCTTCATCCATCAATATTCTTCAAGAATCTCTTTTCTAGCCTTCAAGTATTCCTCAATGGATACATTACAAGCGACCAATGGACCACCATTTTCCCCTGTGATTTCAATGGCTTGTGCGGCTTCTCTCCATTTTCCTCTTGTTTTCATCCAAAAGATTTGAGCAGATACATTGCCATTGATAGCTTGGTTATAGAGTGCTCCACCTACTGCGGCTGTTGCCTTTGCGCTTCCAAGGTCTAATTCTTCTCTGAAATATAAGTTAAGAGTCGCTAACCCAATACCTTTTCCAGTTTCAGGATTAATCACCATACGGCAAATTTGATCTTGAGGTGTTCCTACTGCGGCTAATTGAGATACCTGTTGTTTTTGTTTGTCTGTGGGTTCAAAAGGTGGGTGTCCAGCTTTTTCCCGTTTTTGTTTAGTTGTCATATTTATCCTATAAGGCTAAGAATATCCTCATGTGGTTGTCCTTGTTTATGGACTGGATGAGTTGTTTCCATGTGGCTTTTGAATTTATCCCAATCCCTGCGGAAAAATGGCTCAAAAATAATTCCTGACTTTATTGCTTGTTTGTAATTCATCCAACCCAATTTATCTCGATGTCTGCAATGAACCATCATGTGGCATCTAAAGCATAAGTGGAACGCATCTGTTTTTCCTGCTTGGAATGGTTCGCTGTAATCTTCAGCATGAGCATCCATAATTCCTTCATCTTGACCACAAGCGCAACAAACTGTTGGCTTTGGTAATCTAAATGATGCCCATTGTTGATTAAGCCATGCTTGTGCTTTGTTTCTTTGGGTAGGCGTAAAGCCATTATAAGATTTCATATCTTCCTCAAATACGCTACATTTTTATGAATCTTAATCACTTTGTAATGTTTTGACACTAGCTGGCATTCATCTTCCAATGATGCCAACGCATTAATCGCTGTTTTAGTGGCTATTCTGCCTTCAATAAAAATCTCTTGAACTCCTAATTGAGATAGTAATTCTATGAATACTTGTCCAAACTCTATGTCATTGCCAAACAATTCAGGAAAGCAACGTCTTGCAACTAATGTATCTATTTTAAACTTTTTTATGATCTGAGCAAGTTCTTTTAGCGTTTCAGGCAATATATTTAGACATATCAATGGAACATCAATGCCCGAAAGACTGGCTAAACTAACCGCTGTTTCATCAGCATCCACTCCAATAACATCATAAACAAGGTGTTGTTTGATTCTTTGAGCAAGCAAACCAGTAGAACAACACAAGTCTAAAAAACTTTTTCCTTTGCTATAAGCCAATATGGCATGAAAAATATCATCATGGATTGCTGGAAATCGTTTTCCAGTTTTCCACGTTACAAGGTGCTGTTCAGAGTTGAATCTCATTTTTTGTCATTCTTACTTTCATGGGGATACCAAGCTTTAGAATATTTGTAATCTTTAATATTTTTCATTTTGAATACTCCATCTTGATACAAAAGATCAATTTCATCCATTGTTGCTCCAATGTTATCCGCTATTTGCTGTGGATCATAATTATGAGTATCAATCAATTCTTTAATAATTTCGCTCATTTGAATAGCAACATGGCTACCTTTAGCTCTATTAATCCTAATGGTTAATAACATAGCTTCAGGTTTAGTCAATTTCATAACTACACAGGGAACTTTTCCTTCATAGCGTTTTTTGAGAGCTTCGCTATCCATACTGAGTTTCCAGCGATGAAATCCATCAATAACCATGCCATCAGGATTAATGATTATTGGTTGAATCCAGCCACATTTGAGGATAGAACGCTCTAATAATTTCAATTCAGGAGTAAATACCACATTTGGATTCCAGCCATTTGCTTCTAAGGACTTGGAATCTCGCCATTGGATATTGTCAATTGGTTCTTTGCTTGTCATTTCTTTTTTCGCTCAGGAAGAATGTTTCGTTTAAATGCTCCACTCATAAAAGCACCAAGAACATATAGTGGTGGATATGCGTCAGGATATTTAACTGCGCTGGCTTTTACAGTTTCAAGTCGTTTGAGTGCCAATTCATATTGACGCTCATCCTCATTAAGGTTGTCCTCAATCCAAGATCGTATTCCTTCAAAGGATTGACCATATTTTTGTTTAATGGCATTACGATCAAGCTCATGCCAATAACGCTCATGTACCAGCATTTCAGGAAAAACTTTGATAATCCGTTGGTAAAAATCAGGAGTTGTCTGCCTTACCAAGTCAAAACGCTTGGCGGCTTCAGCATGAAGTGGTGTAGAAACTCTTAATCCATTACCAGCCCACATCTGCATATCGTAGATTTTGCAGTATTGGATTTCCCTGTCATAAAAGTATTTGAAGATGTCATTTTCTTCCCAATCAAATAAAGGTTTGCAGAGCATGACATTCTTAATGCTTTGATCGCTTACTGCATTAATATAGTTTTCATTGAGCTTATTGACGCTTGCCCGAAACCGCATTAATGATTCACTTGATCTAATACCAGTCAAAAAGGCAATTTTTCCTTTATAAAACTTGGCAGTAAAGGCATCCATTGAATATTGGTCAAATTCACGATTATCACCATCGGGTAAGCTGTATGCCCATTCAGGCTTTTCTCTTACCCAAGGTCTTTTGGTATCCCATTGTGTATAGCTGTGAGTTACACCTAAGATATATTTTGCACTCTTTAAAGGAACGCAAAACCAAATCATATTAATCCAAGACTCCATTCGATATTTATCTACAAAATGGATAACTTCATCAGGAATAAGCTCCTCATCACGAAATACCACATCCATTGGTTTAGTTATTCCTCGCTCATCCATGACTTCTTTGACTAAATGGATAACTGCAAGGCTGTCTTTACCGCCTGAAAACATGACCACAATAGAATCAAAAGCATCAAATAAATGATGAATTCGCTTTTTTCCTTCTGTTAGCACATCAGTATCAATGTACTTCTTGACTTTAGCCAAGGTCTAACTCCCCAATGTATTCAGAAAGACGCTGTCCAACGCTGTCAGTTTCAGGGAATTTTTCCTTTAAAAAGCGGATAAAAGCATAAAAGACTTCTTGTTGTTCTTCATCATCAAAAACAATGTTGTACTGGATGGAAAAGTTTAATGGCTTATCACTAGGATCAGTTGATTTAATGGGTTCAGGATACATAATTTGAGATAGTTCTTCACCATCAAAACCCATCATTGCCATGTCAAATTTCATATCTGAAAGGTCATGGAGTTCAATTTTGAGCAGTTCATTGTCCCAATCAGAATTCAATGCCAGCTTATTGTTTGTCAAAATGTAGGCTTGTTTTTGAGCTTTTGACAATCCATCAATTTTTACAAAAGGAACTTTAAGCATTCCCAATTTTCTTGCGGCTAAAACTCGCCCATGTCCAGCAAGAATCATATTGTCTTCATCTACCTCAATAGGATCATTAAAACCAAATTCTTTGATTGATGCCGCAATCTGAGCTACTTGAAGATCGCTATGATTTCTAGCATTTTTGGCATAAGGAATTAATTTCTCAATTTCAATTTCTGCGGTTTTCATTTTTTCCCTTTGTTAAATTATACATCGTAAAGTATATAACAAAACTCTACGAATGTTGATAAGGTTTTATGATTATTTCAACTTGACCATTCTTCATAAATCCCATTTTTTCTAATTGCCATTTGTGAATAATGCTGTCATCAATCATTACTCCAGCGACAACCAGTGAATCAGTTAATACCTTTTCATAGTTTGCTATGTCTCGTTTTCTTTTATCAGGCATCCAAAAGTTATATGTAACAAATAATGGAATATCTAATTTTAAATTGGCATTTTGAAGTCTTACATCAAAATAGATAAGCTGGTTATACGCTTTTGCTTTTGAAGTTTTATAGGCTTGTGATCCATTTCTACCCATGTAATGATTTGTACTTGGAGGAAAAGGAACTGTAAGTTTCAATTCTTCAAACATTTTATTCATTAGGTAAATCGTTAAATATGACGTTTTGATCTATTGCCCATGCTTCTACCATCATCATAAAATCATTAAATTCAGGTATATCTAGTTCTGTGCTGGACATTCCAACCACAATGATTTCTCCATCAGGCAATGGAATTTCTATCACACCAATGAATCTTCGTTTTGCCCATTCATGCCAAGTTTCAGCAATTAAGACATTTCCATTAATTTTTAATTGTTCAGCTATTTGATGCAATATTGCCCAATAACGTCTATTTTGAGCATCCCGTCTTTTTTGCCTTAATGGCTGGAATGTTAAAATATATGCTCCATCTGTATAGGTTTTTTTACAAACATTTAGAGCTGTATCAAGGTCTTCAATTTTTAAAACAATCTTTTTATACATCGTATTTTCCAAACCCTGTGTAAAATTCTTTCAGTTTTGCCCTAGCAATTTCTGCACTCTTGGCATCACGCTCAATCTCTTTTTTTGTCTTTTGATGTGTAAGGGTTTCTTCAGGCTTAACTGGAATTCGCACTTGATTGCATAGGTTATAAATTTGATTTGGATTCGTAATGAATCCATCAGGGTCTAAATTCTTAATCAAATAATCAATCTTTGGCTTGTAGGTCAACTGGCGGTCTAGGATTTCTACCCAAGTCTGCTTCATCAATCTTGGATCAATTCCTTGAAAATTAGCCAAAAACCGATTTCCATAAAAAGCGGATAACTTTGCGATTAAGTAGGCATATCCTTGGTCAACTGTAAAAAAGTCTTTCTCATGAAATTCGTTTTGCATTTTGACCAGCCTCCATATCAAATATTTGGGCTTCTGAGCGTTCCTTTGCAATTGGTGTACCCAACATCATGCTCTCTAGCTGTCGTGTAGCCAGCACACTATCACGCTCCTTGAAACTGCTATTTTTTGCAGTAGCTACATCCTTTATCCACTCCGCTTTAAAAGATTGCCAATTTCGCTCACAACAAATAATCATGGCTTGTTCCAAACTAACACCAGCTTTTAAGGCTTCACGCTCCATGCCTTTCAATGCTGTAGGTGTCCATCTTGCTTTCTTGGATCTCCTAACTTCCATGTAATCTTTAAAAACATCATCAGATACACCGAATGGTGTAATGTCTTTTATTGGTTTATGGTTATTGGTTATTGGTTTATGGTTAGCATTGCCTTCGGATTGCGTCTGTAATGCGTTCGCATTGCGTTCGCTTGTTCGCCCATGACCAGCTTGCCACCTAGCGTTTGCGGACTGCCTAGCTTTCTCACTTTTACCATGATAAGCACCTATAACTTCATCACATCTTTTATGAATATACCCTGCTTCTGTCAATTCAAAGAAGTCTGTTAATACGTTTTGAAGCGATTGCTGTTCATCCGCATTGCGAACGCTATGCGAACGCATCAACTTCGCAAGGTCATTGCTTAACGGCACTTCATCAAGGTAATAGCTGTCTAGCAGTTGGCGATAAATGCCATGCTCCAGCAATGTTAGGTGGGAAGTATCTTTCCTGTAATCACCAATATTGTGTGGGTAGAAGTGCATTATTCCACCTCACTTTGACTTAGATAGTTTGCCCTTTTTTCATCGGCTACCTTCAGCAAATCAGGCATCTTTTTCATCAGCCCTCGCATTTGTCCTATGGTAACTAAAACCATATCGCTGTCTTGCTTTAGGGAAAAATCGCCACCTTCAGTAATGGTAATTTCTAGACCTAGTTTTGGCTCAAACTTCACTTTCATTTCACTCTCCTTTAAGTAAACTTTGCCAAGCATCACGCCTAACAAATCTGCAACATTAAATTATATGAACTTCATTGACTTGTGCAACATCTTTTTTATTCAGGTTTCTTACCATAGATTTCAGGGGATAAATCATATCGACTAATCCCTGATAGTTCTTCGACCTTCAATACATGATGTGGAGGAATCTTATTTTTCTTTCCCCAAACATAAACAGCCGCACGAGTAATTCCAATCTGTTTTGCTATTTCACTTTTGCCCACAATTCGCAGGGCTTTTTCAATATTCGTAATTTGCATTTGCAATTCTCCTAATAAACATTCTTGAATTGTAACAATTTATTTGACAAACGCAAAGTTTCACGTGGAACAATCTAAAAGAATCCCCCATCGCTGGGGGACTTGTTCAAACTACCGATAATTTCTTATTCAAATACGTTCCCAAATATTTTGCTCCATCTACTTGCGGTGCATACATATCAATTGCATAGGGAAACTCTAAATCTTTTGGTAGGGGTACATACCAAATGCTGTATGGAATTCTTTTGCTTCCATACTTTTGATTGCTAAACCAGCTAACAATTTCAAATAGATCATTTGACACTTTCCATTCCCAAGAATTACATCCAAAAAAATGGAACTGCTGAGTTTCTTGATTCATTTTATTTCCTTCACATTTAGTTTTTAAAGAGCATCGTAAGTTTCACCTTACTCTTAGAGTATAACACATCTTTTGACATTTGTCAAGTTTTATTTTACATCTATTTTGTTGCGTTAGAGCAACGTCAAAATATATTTTACTTTTTTTGTATTTATTGCTTGCATTTAATATTTACATCTGTAGAATAGTAATTGTAGTTTGTTTAGTTTAATTAAATGTTAAGGAAAATAAAATGACTAAAGAAGTGACACAAGCAAGAATAGCTGAAGAAAAGCTGATGTTTGGTGAGCGTCCCGAATTGTTTTTAGCTAGGCATAAGGCTTATATATCAATGGTAGGTATTGATATGTTTGTATGCGGCTTAATGAGCGATGCACAAGAAGTTATGGCGCATGGCAATGTTGAAGAAGCCCGACAGTTCCTTAATAAAGCCAAATGGCTGTTAATTCAAAAAATGGAAGGAAACCTTTAAATGAAAAAGAACCTAATTATTACTTTGGCAAAACATACAACAGCAAAAGACATTCTGTTTTTCCAAATAACACCAGCAGAAGATTTTAATTTCTTTACAAAACGTGGCTATGACAAAAAGTGGAATCTGCATACCGCTAAACCTATTAGCTTTGAAGATGCGGCAAAGGTTCGTGACTTTACAAGGGAGTATTTGGCAATTGTCCTTGAAGGCAGTTTTGTGTATGCACCATTGAATACTGAATATGCCACGACTATTGATGAAGCCATTGAAACAATCAACGCAATTATTGACCATGACGAAAAAGCAGATTGGGAGGCATGAAATGAATAAATTTATTGAAGTCGTAGGAGTTACAGCATTGGGCTTGGTATTCGGGACTTTGATTGCTTGGGGTGTAATTGGCAATCAATTTTTGACAATTTTTATTAAAGGTTAGATATGAAACTTCCGACACATTCCCTGCCTAAATATGTGATTGACACTTTATCTGAAAAATTTACTGAAAGTGAAGTCAATGTCCTTGATAGGAATTGGCACTTTTTTTCACAAATGCGATTTGGTTCTGCAAGCAAACGTGATTTTTGGAAAGAAGGTCGAATGATTTTAAGCTGTTTAAAACTGGAGGAATTTAAATGAAAAACTTAATGGCTAGATGTATTGAGCGTGACGATTGCAAAGAACTGGTTTTGCATGAAGTCACTTATGAAGATGAAAATAACAAAAAAGTTATTGTCAAGGTGTTGGCTTCTGACCCAATGGATGCCATTAAACAAGTGCAAAGGAAATTATCATGATTTTAGTGATTGATACCCAATATTGGGAAAACTATGGTGCTCATGATTGGGATGGCAAAGGTGAGTGTCCACAGTATTGGAAAGCCAAAGGTGGCTCTAATTACAAGATTAGTGGTGCTCCACAATCTTTGAGTTATGACGAATTATTGAAATATTCATTAGCAGTAGAAGTCAATAACGAATATTGCAGAGAGCAAGTAATGGGTGTCCATTTTGAAGAAAACACTTGGCTATCTTGGTTTGAAAAATCACAGCTTGAGTGGGATGGTGAAATTGTCCATAAAGAACCAATTTTGACTTGGACTGAGCTTCTTCAAAAAAATGCCAAAGATATTGCATTTATGAAAGATTTTGCTGACCAGTCAAACTGAAGATGGGGTTAATCCCCGAAACCCTATTGTTTAGGGTCTTTGACAAACACGAAAGGAATCAAAATGGCACACGAATTAACTGAAAGAGAAAATGGTTTTGTTGAAATGGCTTTTGTCGGGGAAACACCTTGGCATGGTCTTGGACAAACGCTTGAAGCTGACGCAACCATTGAACAATGGCAAGTAGCCGCTGGTATGGATTGGACAATTGAATCCTCCCCAGTTGCTTATGGAACTGGTCAAGGTGTAATAAAAACACCATTGGAAATTTTTGAAGGTCAAAATGTTCTATATAGATCAGATACTAAAATGCCTTTATCCGTTGTATCTAATAGATATAAAGCGGTACAGCCTTTGGAAGTCCTTGAGTTTTTCCGTGACTTGGTGGCTGAAAATGGATTTAAGATCAATACAGCAGGAACTCTAAAAGGTGGCAAGCACCTATGGGCATTAGCTGAAACTGGCAAATTTGGTGAAGTCTGCAAAGATGATGGTGTCGGTGGCTTTTTGTTACTGTCAACATCATGCGATAGGACATTGGCAACGACAGCAAGGTTCACGACAGTTCGTGTGGTTTGTAACAATACATTGACGGCTTCATTGCAGAGTAATCAAAATACAGTGTCATTTAGTCACTTGAGTCAATTTAACCATGAAGCAGTTAAGGCAAAACTTGGCAATGCGGTTGAAAGTTTTGGTTCTTTTATGGAAATGGCTAAACACCTACAAGCACAACAACTAGGGGCATTGGCTTCTGAAAACTTCCTCAAAAATCTATTGACAAGTTTTAGTCAAATTAATGATCCTGACTATGACATGACTAAAAATCGGGCTTACAAAAAGATTATTTCTTTGTTTGATTGTGAAGCCAAAGGACTCAGTTTAGTTGGACATACCAAGTGGGGAATGCTCAATGCTGTTACTGAATATGTTGACTTCCATAACCCAAGTAGAACCAATGATTCTAGGCTGAGTAATGCTTGGTTTGGTAATGGTGATCGTATGAAATTAAAGGCTGTAGAGCTTTTAACAGTCTAGTTGCAAGGATGCAACATCTAAAAATATTTTTAAAAATAATTAAAAAAGATGTTGCAATCCTATTTGACATCTGTAGAATATAAGTTGTGGTAAGTAAATTAAATGTTGAAAGGAATAAAATGACAATAGCACGAGAAATCCTAAAGCAGTTAGGTGATAGCAAATTCATTGCTATGACGGGAGCAAAGCATTTAGCAGATATGCAAGATGGTCTTTCTTTCCAACTATCCAGCAGAATGACAAGAAATCGTTGTAATGCAGTAAAGATTACTTTGACTCCTATGGATACCTACCAAATTAAGTTTTTGAAAATTTGTTCAACAGAACTTAAAACAATCAAGATTATTGATGATGTTTATAACGATCAATTGCAAGAAATATTCACTAACGAAACTGGATTGGAGACTTCATTATGAGCATGAATAGAGCTGATGCGTATTACGAACCTGAAGATTTTGATGATCGTTGGGATGAAATTGAAGAACGAGCATGGCAGTTAATGAAAACTCCACAGTTTGATCCATACCAAGCTGGAAATATCTCAGAAATGATGGGTGAATTAAGCGTTGATATGGCAAAAGATTTACAAGCAATATTAGATACCCATGATTTTGAACAAATTGGCAGAAAAATTTGGGCTATGACTTATGACTACATGGAAAAGTATGCAAAAGATCAAGCTGAAGGTGAACTTTAAAAAGGAAATGAAATGAAACAATCAGAAAGCATTAAAGAATTAGCATTGGCATTATCTAAGGTACAAGGTAAATTGACCTTTGCCAAAAAAGAAAGTGCAAATCCATTTTTTAAATCAAAATATGCGGATTTAGCGTCTGTTTGGGAATCTTGCAGAACTTTATTGTCAGAAAATGGTTTGGCTGTGATGCAGTTTCCAAGTGGCTATGAAACTAGGGTCATTACTGGTGAAAAAACTGTGGCAGAGCATTTGATGTCATTAACTACAATAATTACCCATGCTTCAGGTGAATGGATGTCTCAAGACATGACATTACCAGTAACCAAAGCAGATGCTCAAGGCGCAGGAAGCGCAATTACCTACATGAGAAGATATGCGCTTGCGGCAGTAGTTGGTGTGTATCAAGATGATGATGATGGTAATAGTGCGTCATCACCAAAAGAATCATTAACTCCAAAAGAACGCCCAGCGACATTAACGCCTGAAGAATTGGATAAGATTAATTCTTTATCAAAAGATACCAATACTGATATTGCCAATATTGCAAAGTTTTATGGCAAAAAAGACATCAAAGAAGTTGAGCGTTTGCATTTTATGGCAATTGTTGAACAGCTTGAGAAAAAAATTGCGAAATCTTTACATAATGAAGATAAGGAATAATCCATGATTGATTTAAGCAATCCTCAAGAAGTAGCTGAATTGGAGCAGGGATCACAAGAATGGCATGATTTTCGCAAGCAACATCGTATGGCAAGTGAAAGCCCTGCAATTCTTGGAGTAAGCCCATACCAAAAAGCCAGTGATATTCGTAGGGTCAAAAATGGTGGTGGAGGTGGGTTTGTCAATGCGGCAATGCGTAAAGGTACTGAACAAGAACCTTTTGCACGAAAAGCATACAACGAAAAATATGATCCTATGCGTCCAGCAGTTTTTGTAAATGGAATGTATGGAGCTTCACTTGATGGCATAAATCTTGAACAAGATGGTCTTTGGGAATGCAAGACACCTAAAGATGGTTTTGCTTCTGAACGTGCAAAATTATGTCTAAGGAATGAACTTACTGATTATGACTATGCACAAGTCCAGCACCAGCTAATGGTAACTCAAGCGAAATGGTGTGATTTTTGTGTGTGGGATTGGAATGAAGCTGATTTTATTATGACTAGAGTTTTCCCTGATTTAGCAATGTGGGAAAGAATCCATGCAGATTGGGAATTGTTTTGGAAAGATTTAGGCACAAGAACTGACATTCAATGGCAATCAACAGTTAAAACATATCTTGATTTAAAAATTGCCGCTGATGTAGCAGTAAAAGCCCTTGAAGAAGCCAAAAAGCAATTGCAGGAACAGCTTGTGGGGGATGTCAATGAAGGGTTTGGTGTAAGGGTGCAACGCATCACAATAAGTGGCTCTACGGACTGGAAAAAAGTTCAGGAGCGTTATTTAAATGATATGGATTTAACAGAGTTTAAAAAGCCTGACACATATCAGATTCGTATAAATGAAATTAAGGAGTAATCATGGCTGGAGTTAATAAAGTTCTAATTTTGGGGCGTTTGGGTAAAGACCCTGAAACTAGATATACCGCAGATGGAAAATGTGTAGTTTCTTTATCAGTAGCAACATCAACACAAAGCAAGGATGCCGCAGGAAATAAGACTGAATACACAGAATGGCACAAAGTATCAGCTTTTAATAGTGCCGCTGAAGCGGCTGGAAAATACCTTAAAAAGGGAGATAGACTTTTCCTTGAAGGTTCATTACGAACTAAGAAATACCTTGATAAACAAGGTGTAGAACGATATTCGACTGAAATTGTGGCTGGTAGGCTTGAGTTCTTAAATGACAAGCATACACAAAATCCGCAAGATATTAGTCCTCCCGAATCTCAAGTGGATGGGTCATTTGATGATACCCCGTTTTAATCAGTAAACAAACTTATAAAAAGGAAGCCAAAATGAAACAGAAAGAACTAATTATTGCGACTTTAAAGCGTGGCTGGACAAGTCCATTGGATGCTCTTAAACAAGCTGGAACAATGAAACTATCCACTAGAGTAGGCGAGTTAAAAAGTGCTGGTTACATAATTCTTGACAAATGGCATGAATCCAAGAAATATAAAATGTATAGATTGACAGGAATTCAAAAAGGCAAACTATGAGTAATTTAATTAAATTATTAAATAGCCCAATTACAAATTATAAATTTTCAGTAAGAATTCATAATTTTTTAAAAAAAGAAAAAATTACATTTATTAAAGATTTAATTGTCTATAGTCATCAAGGTTTAATGAGTTGCGAAAATATTGGTCACAATTCAGCAAATATTATTAAAGATGAAATAGAAGATTTGGGATTAAATCTTGGAATGAACCCTAAATTTTTGCAAAACATTATTGATGAAGGAGTTGGTTTAAAAGACGATTTTGCATCCAAAGCTATGCAAGCAATATTGACTGGATCATGGAATATTACAGAACCAATTGAAGTAGCTAAAAAATCCTATGAATATGCCAATGCCATGATTAAATTTAAAAAGGAATAAAAAATGAATAATGACCATATTTATACACCAAGCGGTACTGATATTGAAGAACGCTGGATCAAGCAGTACGGATGGGTAAGACCTTCTGAACAGCCTGAATACCAAGCTAAGTACAAATACTTCCAAGAATTGCCATTAAGGAAGCTGGATGATAAGGCAAAAATTGAATATGAAACAGTCCTACGCAGAGCTAAAGTAACGAGAATCAAATGAAAGATATTTCAGAAGAAATCGTGGTAGCAAAGAAACTTTTGAAAGAATTAGAAATTTTGAACTCAAATCCTATATTAAATGGCAGGGACAACATTTACAATAATTTGATTGATTTGGATTTAATTATTCAAACCATGATGATGAAAGTCGAAAGACAATGACCAATGATGAAGCCATGCTATTCGTTTTAATAGTAATAGTTGGCTTCATTTTCACTGTAATTATATTTATAAGGAATCATTAAATGAGCTGGCGAGACAAAGCAATATTGACTGTTCTCATAGTTGGAATAGTTATGTCGCTGGCTTTAATGCGTTTGGCTGTGAGATTGGCA
>Ga0214234_100141_pt1 | contig 21760 bp, 20 predicted proteins | sample TroBogypolimnion_43_FD_153072 | JGI IMG/M metagenome (GOLD analysis project Ga0214234, IMG submission 153072) | Freshwater microbial communities from Trout Bog Lake, WI - 08JUL2008 hypolimnion | ecosystem: Environmental > Aquatic > Freshwater > Lake > Hypolimnion/Profundal zone | place: Trout...
TCCTTGCCTGAAATTCAGGCCATACTTCGCGACTATCACGTGCCCCTAGTGGACGAAGCGGGCAACCTCATTCCTTAAATGCAATTGGAGAAACGCCACATGAAGCACGCATTTCAGTCTTGCCTGTTGGCAGGGCTCATGGCCTTGGGAGTGCTGTCTGCCTTTGCGGCGGATGAAGCCAAGCCTTTTTCAGAAGCAGAGAAACACTTGTTTTTGGCGGATCAACTATCCAACTTACCCAAAACCATTACTTTGCATTACAAGTTTTCAAAAACTGGAACGGTAGAAGCTAATTTTGATGACAATGTAACGTTGCAGGTCAGCGAGGCAAAGGCGGGTACTAAAGGCCGTGCCACGCAAGTCAATTTTTTGACAGGCGAACGCAAGCTTGCGTTGCCCGATATAGGTGAAGCCGTGGGCAACCCCGTGGTGATGTTTTATTTGGAGCGCGACATTCGTGAAATGCACCGCATTACCAATGGTTCGGAAAATTATTATCGCAAACGCATTCGCCTGACCTTAGAAGACAATGCGGTTGTGAAACCGATCACCATACATTATGCAGGTGCTGATGTTTCGGCGTTCGAAATCACCATCGACCCTTACAAGGATGACCCTGCAAGATCACGCTATACACGTTTCGCTAATAAGCTGTATTCATTTATTGTTTCAGACCATGTACCCGGTGGTGTGTATCAAATCCATTCAATCATGATCGACCCACAATTGCCCGCGGGCAGCAAACCCATGATTGATGAATTATTAACGCTTCAGGAGAATGCTCAATGAAATTTCCCTATGCTGCTTTGGCCGCGCTGAGCATTTCAGCAATGCTATTAGGCGCTTCCACTCGTGCATTGGCTTTCGAATACCCCACTGTAGATCGTGTGGAGTTTGTAGAGTTTTGCGCCATGGAACACTCCAATAAACCCCACCAAGAGATGGTGTACAAATGCTCTTGTTTGATAGATCAGTTTGCCAAGCAAGTCTCTTATGACGACTTTGTGGACCTTTCTACTGCCTTCAAGGCTTTTAGTATTGCCGGTGAACATGGCAATATGATTCGTGATTCCAGTACCGGTATTGCGTTAAACAAACGGTATAAATCTATCATGGCGGCCGCTAAGACCAGTTGTTTCGTTCAATAAGGGCTGCATCATTTTACAGGAGGGCGCAAGCCCTGATCTGATGCCACGGTTGTTTAGAGCATTGATCTTCTTGATAGCCCCCATTTCATTGTGGGGTTGTCAATCTGTGGCACCCTTTAATCACACGGATCCATTGGCACCGCAACCCGTGGCTGTGGCCCCGGGTGTTTATTATTTTGAAGGCAGTACTGCAGCAGCAAGTCCACAGAACCATGGTTTTGTAGGCAACTCGGGATTTATTGTGGGCCCCACAGGTGTCACCGTGATTGATACGGGGAGCTCGTATCAACATGGTCAGAGTATTCTGGCCAGCATTCGCCGCATCACCAACCAACCCATTCGGTTGGTGGTCATCACCCACGCACGACAGGAATTTTTATTTGGCAATGCGGCTTTTGCCGAGTTGGACGTTCCTATTTTGGCGCATGCCGATGCTGCTGCATTGATGCGCGTGCGTTGTACGCATTGCCTTGAAAACCTCACTCATGTGCTGGGTGAGGAGGCCATGAAGAATACGCGCTTGGTGCTCCCCACCCAAACTATTATAGCCTCGAAAACCATTGAGTCGGGTGGTCGCACATTGGACATAGTGACGTTGAATGGCGCTTCAGCGCCAGGAGACATTGCTGTATTCGATCGCGCCTCAGGTGTTCTGTTTGTCGGGGAATGGTTGGTGATTCATCGTCTGCCCATGATTCAAGATGCTCATGCACAGCAATGGATTGCAGCGCTCAACCAGTTACCAGTACCCGCTGTGAGCGCCATTATTCCCGGTTATGGTCCTGCCGTACAAACGCAAGGCCACTCCGAGATGGTCACTGCCATGACGGCGCTGCAACAGTATCTAATGGCCCTTGATGCAGGCGTGCGCAACCAGATGGCAGCAGGAGTCGGATTGAATGACGCCACGGATGCGGTGACGCTGCCTCAGTTTAAAGCGTGGGGGGGTTATGAGGACTTACAACGCCTGAATGTGCATTATCGTTATCTGCAATTAGAGTCCGCAGAGCTTCTTAACTAGTCCTTCACCCCTGGGCGCTGCTTCCATGCGAAAATAGCGCACTATGCATATTCATATCTTAGGGGTTTGCGGTACTTTTATGGGCGGCGTTGCGGTGCTGGCCCAAGCGGCTGGCCATCGGGTTACCGGCTGTGATGCCCACGTGTACCCACCCATGAGCACCCAACTCACAGAACAAGGCATTGCCTTGGTAGAGGGATTTGGCGCGGATCAAATCAACCTAAAACCGGATTTGTACGTGATTGGCAACGTGGTCTCCCGCGGCAACCCCCTCATGGAGGCCATCTTGGATCTTGGCCTGCCCTATGCGTCCGGCCCTCAATGGTTGTCCGAACATATCTTAGAACATTGCCAAGTATTGGCCGTAGCCGGCACCCATGGAAAAACCACCACAGCCTCCATTGCCGCATGGGTGTTGTATGAAGCAGGTTTGCAACCTGGGTTTTTAATTGGTGGTGTACCCGGTAATTTTGGTATTTCAGCGCGCCTACCCGCCCAGTTTTCCACGGAAAACGCAATCGGGGTCAGACCCTGGTTTGTGATTGAGGCGGACGAATACGACACGGCATTTTTTGATAAGCGCTCTAAGTTTGTTCATTACCGTCCACGCGTGGCCATACTCAATAATTTGGAATATGACCATGCTGATATTTTCCCAAACCTTGAAGCCATCATCACGCAATTTCACCACTTGGTGCGCACCGTGCCTCATCAGGGTTTGTTGGTGGTGAATGAATGCGATGACAACTTGGGGCGCGTCATCGAGAAAGGATGTTGGACGCCAGTGCGCTATTTCGGTGGTAATGGGGTCGGTAATGGGGTCGGTAATGGGGTCAGACCCCATGCGGGGTCTGACCCCATTACCGACCCCATTACCGACCCCATTACCGACCCCTTGATTGAATGGGGTCTGACCCCTATGCTGGGCGAGCATAACCGACTGAATGCGTTAGCCGTCATAAGTGCTGTCAGCTATATGGGCGTTACACAAGAAACAGCACTACAGGCTCTGCAACAATTCAAAGGCATTAAACGGCGTATGGAAGTGCGTGGCACGGTAGCCGGTGTAACGGTGTATGACGACTTTGCCCATCATCCCACCGCCATTAAAACCACCCTGGCCGGTTTGCGCAAAAAAGTGGGTGACGCCCGCATTCTGGCCGTAATTGAACCGCGCTCTAACACCATGAAGCAGGGCGTTTGGGCGGATGCTTTGGCGCCCAGCTTATCCATTGCGGATCAGGTGTATTGTTACAGCGCTGATTTGGGTTGGGATGTGGGGGCTGCACTGCAACCATTGGGAAAAAAATTACATATTGAAAGCGGCTTGGATGACTTGATAGGCAGTATTGTCAGAAGCAGTAAGCCCGGAGACCATATTCTGGTGATGAGTAATGGCGGTTTTGGCGGCATTCACACTAAAATTCTTGAGCAGTTGGCACAGCGTGCGCGCACATGAACGTTTTCTTTGAGGAAGAAGGTGTATTAAAAGCGGGGCTAATTCTGGCTGACCATTCCAGCACCTTGCAGGTAGAGTTTCCTCATGGAAAGCGCGGAAAAATAAAGGCGGCGCAAATATTGCTGCGCTTCGATTCGATTTCAGCGGGTGATTTGCTGCGTGACGCCCAACAATTGGCCGACACCATTGATCCAGAATTTTTATGGTCTTGCAGCACGCCCAATACAGAAATTGGTTTTGAAACGTTGGCACGAGATTATTTTGGTCATGCACCCAGCGCTGTAGAGCTGGCCGGAGCGTTGCTGCGTCTGCATGAATCATCACTTTATTTTTATAAAAAAACACGTGGTGTTTATCGCCCGGCACCAGAAGTAAATTTGCGCGCAGCACTACAAGGCCTAGAAAAAAAGCGCGTGCAAGAGACGCAGAAGCAGATGGCGTTAGTAGATATTCAAGCCGGGCGTATGCCCGATTGGTTAATGAAGGACTTGAATGCCTTACTTTATCAGCCGGATAAAAATACGCTGGCTTATAAAACCCTAGAATCTGCCAGTGCAGTGATGCACCTCACCATTCCGCAGGTGTTGGCCCATTGCGGCGCAATCAAGGATAGTCGGGCTTGGCATGAAGGCCGATTTCAGCATGAGTATTTTGGCCTTCTGCCCACGGACGCCGCAGTGGATTTGGTGCAAAACCACGAGCAGTGGCCAAAAAGCAACGCCCAAGCCTTTAGTATTGATGATGCCACCACCACTGAAATTGACGATGCTTTTAGTGTGAGTGATCAGGATGCGGATCATTGGCGCATTGGTATTCATATCGCAGCCCCTGGGTTGGGTTTTTTGCCAAACTCTGAATTAGACCATGTGGCTCGTCAGCGTTTGTCCACCGTGTACATGCCGGGGGGCAAAATTCCCATGCTGCCCGATGCTGTGATTAACGCGTTCACACTTGCGGCCGATCGCTTATGCCCTGCGCTCTCCTTGTATTTAACGGTAAAAAAATCTGACCTTGCTGTAGTCGCGCGTGAGTCATTGGTGGAACGTATTCATGTGGCTGCCAACTTGCGTTTGCATGAATTGGAGCCTTTTTTTGAAGTGGGCGGCGCACTAGATGGCCACGCCTATGGAGGACCGTTGCACGTGTTGTGGCAACTGGCGCAATCGTTGGCAGTGGCACGCGGTGAAAAAGACAAACCGCCTATGCAGTTTCTTGATTTCAATTTTACTATTACAGATGATCATGTAGAGATCAGTCAGCGTCCACGCGGATCGCCTCTGGACACCTTGGTGGCGGAATTGATGATTGAAGTAAACACAGTATGGGGCAAGCTTTTAGCGGATTCAGAATATCCAGGTTTGTTTCGTACACAAGTGAGTGGCAAAACCAGCCTCTCCACCAAAGCCGCGCCTCACCAAGGGTTGGGTGTGGCGCAATACGCATGGTCCAGTTCGCCCTTGCGTCGTTATGTGGATTTGGTGAATCAGTGGCAGTTGGTGGCGTTGCTGTCTTCAGCGCCCGCCCCTTTCTCAGCATCTGAGGATGATCTTTCCTTAATTGCTCGTCAGTTTGAAGTGGCCTATGACGCCTACAATGAATTTCAGCGCAATATGGAGCGTTACTGGAGCTTGCGTTGGTTGCAACAAGAGTCGGTTGAAGAATGTGATGCACTGATGCTGCGTGAGGGTATGGCGCGCCTAAAAGGCATTCCCTTTGTTACGCGCGTCACCGGTGCGCATGACGTGTCGTCAGGTACAGCTGTGCGGGTGACGGTGGAACGTATTAATCTGTGGGACATCACCGTGGTATGCCACCTCAAAGACATTCTGTCCCCAGAACCACCATTGGTGGCCCCATGAAGCACGTGTGGGTGTGGGCGTTACTGATTTCCCTGGTTGTGCATGGGCTGTTGTTGATCAGCATAAAAATGCCGAATTACAGTGGCGGCGTAGGCTCAACAGATCCTCTTACGGTGGTGTTGCAAGCGCCACCCCCTGCTCCCATCAGCGCTCCTGCTCCTGCTCCTGCTGTTTCTGCGCCACCCGCGCGCGCCGCCTCTGGCAGTGCGGCGCAAGCGGTTAAGCCTGCTAAGACGACAAAGCACGTTAAATCTGCCGCAACACATTCGGCGCATAGCGCAGCCCAAACCACGGCGCTGCCTGCACCGGCCTTAGATGATCTGCGTTCACGCAGTCTGCAGATGGCGCGTCTTGAAACCCAAGACCCCAATGCGGGAATGCGGGTGCGCGCTCTCACGCCGCAAAACCGCGATGCAATATTTGGTCCCTACGAAGAGTCGTATGGTCGAAAAGTGGAGTCTGTGGGAACGGTAAATTATCCACCGCCTGTAAATGGCCATGCTCTTTATGGCAGTGTGCGCCTTACGGCCACTATTAATCCCGATGGAAAATTAGTTCAAGTGGATATCAGGGCATCTTCGGGCAGCAGCGATTTAGATCAGGCGGCGCGGCGTATTGTGCAGATGGCTTCTCCCTTTCAGCCTTTTAGTGACGCCATGAAAGCAGAAGCCGATTTGATCAGCATTACGCGCACCTTTAATTTTGTTCATGCGGGCAGCGCCATTAGCAGCGGTCAGTGATTGTGTGCCACGCGTTCATAACGCGCTAAGGTTTTTTCTCGCGCAATGGCATGATCTACTACAGGTGCTGGGTAATCCACGCCAATCACACAACCCATGGTACGTTGCTCTATAGGGCTAAGCGTCCAAGGGGCATGAATATGGGCGCTGGGTACTTGGGCCAATTGCGGCAGATAGCGCCGAATGAAATGCCCTTCTGCGTCAAAACGTTTTGATTGTGTAACAGGGTTAAATAAACGAAACCAGGGCTGCGCATCACAGCCCGTGGAAGCCGACCATTGCCAGCCTCCATTGTTGGCCGAGAGGTCGAAGTCATTTAATTGTTCCGCAAAGTGGCGCTCTCCCCAACGCCAATCAACTCCCAAATCTTTTATCAAGAACGAAGCGGCAATCATGCGCAGGCGATTATGCATAAAACCTGTTTGGGCCAATTGGCGCATAGCGGCATCCACTAAGGGGTAGCCTGTGCAACCGGTTTTCCAAGCCTCAAATAAATCAGGTCGGTTGTCATAAACCAAGTCATTCCACTGAGGCTTGAATGCGTTCGTGACCACATGCGGAAAATTAAACAGAATAGAAAAATAAAAGTCGCGCCAAATCAGTTCGCTTAACCAACAGGCGGCCCCTAAATTGTCTTCGGCGCGCGCGCGGCGCACCAGTTCGCGTAGCGAAACAGTGCCAAAGCGCAAGTGAATCGATAAGTACGACACGCCACGCACACTGGGATAATCGCGGCGTTCATGGTATTGGCCCATGCGGGGCATAAAATCGTTCAACATTTTTTGTGCACCGCTCATGCCTGGGGCAATACCCAGAGCCAATAAATTAGTCTTTTCAAAGCCCAATTCGGACAATGTGGGCATGCAGCGCTTCAGTGGATCGGGTGCCAAATAAGTGGGCTGTATGACATGACGACGCATGCGCTCATCATTGAAAGCTTTCAGCCAAGCATTGCGATAGGGTGTGAATACCGTAAAAGGGGTGCCCGCCTGCGTGAGCAGTTCGCGTTTTTCAAAAATCACTTGATCGCGACTGCTGTGAAAGGCAATTCCATGGGCGGCCAATTCTTCAGCTATCGCATTGTCGCGTGCCTGCGCGGCCGGTTCATAATCGTGATTGATATAGACCGCCTGCACACCAAGTTCCTGCGCCAAAGTGGGAATGCAGACTTGTGCCACTCCGTGTAACGTGATCAATCCACCCCCTTGGCGCTGAAGGGATGTATGCAACTCATGCACACTGTGCCAAATAAACTCCACGCGACGATCGGTAGGCGTAGGAAGCTCTTGCAAGATGTTGCGATCGAAGACAAAAACGCAATAAACACGGTCATGGGCGTTTAAGGCGGCACTAAGACCTGCGTTATCCTCGTCACGCAGATCGCGACGAAACCAGAATAGGGCGCTGCCTGAAGATTGAAGGTGGGTTTGGGTCACGGGTCGGGTCTGTATTCAATTCGGCCTTTGGCCTAGATTATGCGATAATACCCTGTATGGGTCCGGTCAACCTTACGAATCATTTTCTCATCGCCATGCCGGCGATGCAGGATCTGAATTTTTCCGGAACTCTTACCTATATTTGCCGACATGACGAAAATGGCGCTATAGGTCTGGTGGTGAACCGTCCCACGGATATCACCATGCAAAACCTCTTTGACCAAATCAATATCCCTCTGGATCAGCAAAGCCTGGCTCAATCGCCAGTGTATTTTGGCGGCCCCGTACAAACCGATCGCGGTTTTGTGCTGCATTCCCCCTTGGGGCATTACCGTTCTACCCTGCGCGTTACAGACCAAGTGGGCCTGACCACTTCCAAGGACATCTTGGAAGAACTGGCCCGAGGTGAAATGCCCAAAGGAGTATTGATCTCTTTGGGTTATGCGGGCTGGGAGGCTGGGCAACTGGAAGAAGAAATTAAGCTTAACAGCTGGTTAACGGTTGAAGCGCATATGGATGTGGTGTTTGAACGCTCTGCTGAAACACGTTTCTCCGCGGCCATGGATCTGCTGGGTATTAATTTAACCCATTTGTCGGGCGAGGCAGGGCATGCCTGAGGCTTCTGTGCCCACCGCACCTTCAAGCGCGCTGACCCAATCCGCATCTATGGCCTATCCCAAGCAAGGCCCCGTGCTGGCTTTCGATTACGGTTTAAAACACACAGGAGTGGCGATTGGCGACTTGGGCACTGGTATTTGCCGCTCCTTGGGCACCATTACCGCCCTTACACGCGAGGCGCGCTCAACGGCCATAAAACGGCTGCTTAAGGAATGGGAGCCTGTGATGTTGGTGGTGGGTTTGGCCCTAGATGCGGATGGGGCCGAGCAAGAAAGCACCCGCCGCTGCCGGAACTTTGCCACGGAATTGGCGTCCACTACAGGCTTGCCCACGGCCCTGGTAGACGAGCGCTACACCTCCCTAGAAGCAGATAGCCTCTTGCGCGAACAGGGCCTTAGGGCGCAAGATCGTGCGGCAGCAGAGCATGGCGCAGCCGCAGCCATTATTCTGCACAGTTATCTGGAGTCACACCCACTATGAATGGCAACCCGCAACTCAACAGCGATGGCAAATTGCAGCACCTGCTCACGATTGAGGGGTTGCCCAAACCGATTCTGTTCCACATTCTGGACACTGCAAAATCGTTTGAGCATGTGGCTCAGCAAGAAATTAAAAAAGTGCCCCACCTGCAAGGCAAATCGGTATTTAACTTATTCTTCGAGCCCTCCACACGCACTCGCACCACCTTTGAGATTGCGGCCAAGCGATTGTCCGCTGATGTCATCAACCTCAATGTGAGCGATTCTAGTCAGAGCAAAGGGGAAACCTTGCTCGATACCGTGGACAATCTCTCTGCCATGCAAGCGGACATGTTTGTGGTGCGCCATGCCGAAAGCGGAGCGGCACATTTAATCGCCAATCATGTGTCCTCTGGAATTCATGTGATTAATGCCGGCGATGGCCGCCATGCCCATCCCACGCAAGCACTTCTGGACATGTATACCATTCGCAACTTTAAAGGCCGCTTCGAAAACTTGAAGGTGGCCATTGTGGGCGATGTATTGCACTCACGGGTGGCGCGCTCGCAAATCCATGCGCTAACCACTTTGGGCGTTCCTGAAGTGCGGGTGATTGGCCCCAAAACCCTAATGCCGCGTGATGTGGAAAAGCTTGGGGTGCGCGTGTTTCATGACATGATGTTGGGTTTAAAAGATGTGGACGTGATCATTATGTTGCGTCTGCAAAACGAGCGCATGAATGGCGCCCTATTACCCAGTCGCGATGAGTACTTTAAATACTATGGTCTAACCCCCGATAAATTGGCGCGCGCCAAGCCCGATGCCATTGTTATGCATCCAGGCCCCATGAACCGTGGGGTGGAGATTGATTCTGAAGTGGCCGATGGTGCACAGTCGGTTATTTTGTCCCAAGTGACCTTTGGCATTGCGGTGCGTATGGCCGTCATGTCCATTTTGTCTGGCAAGTGAAATAGGAAACCGTTCATGAAGATTCAAATCACCAACGGACGCGTCATTAATCCTGCCACGGATACGGATATGGTGCAGGACGTATTTATTGCGGCTGGTAAAATTGTGGGTTTAGGCCAAGGGCCCGAACGCTTCGGTGCTAACCGGGTGGTGGATGCACGCGGCAAAATTGTCGCCCCCGGCTTGGTGGATATGGCCGCACGATTGCGCGAACCGGGTTTTGAGTATTTGGCTACTCTCGAGAGTGAAATGTTTGCCGCCACTGTGGGGGGTGTGACCAGCCTTTCTTGTCCGCCGGATACCGACCCGCCCTTGGATGAGCCGGGTTTGGTGGAAATGTTGAAGCATCGTGCTAAGGGGCGCAATCAAACCAATGTATACCCATTGGGTGCGCTCACGCAGCAATTGCAAGGACAGCGCCTTACCGAAATGGGCGAGTTGCGCGATGCGGGATGCGTGGCTTTTTCGCAAGCCAACAGCCCTCTTGCAGACACCCAGGTATTGGCACGCGCCATGGAGTATGCCGCAACTTTTGGTTTTTCGGTTTGGTTGCAACCACGCGACGCGTATCTGGGTAAAAATGGTGTGGCCCATGACGGCGAAGTGGCTACCCGGTTGGGATTGCCTGCGGTGCCCACCTGCAGTGAGACCATTGCCATTTCTACTATTGTGCATCTCATGCGCCACACCGGTGCGCGCGTGCATCTGTGTCGCCTGTCTAGTGCGGCGGGGGTTGAGTTGGTGCGTGCAGCCAAAGCCGAAGGCTTGCCGTTGACTTGTGATGTGTCCATTAATCATTTGCATCTCTCCGAACACGACTTAGGCTACTTCAATTCCAATTGTCATTTAATTCCACCGCTGCGCAGTACGCGCGATCGCGATGCCTTGCGCGCCGGACTGGCCGATGGCACGGTGGACGCTTTGGTGTCCGACCACTCACCGGTGGATGACAACGGCAAGCAAGTGCCTTTCGAGAATTCTGAAACCGGTGCCACTGGGCTGGAACTGTTACTGCCTTTGGTATTAAAGTGGGCGCGTGAAGATAAAATTCCATTACCTCAAGCCTTAGCGCGCGTGACCTGCGACCCGGCCCGCATTTTAGGCGTGGCCGGTGGCCAGTTAAGCTTGGGCAGTAATGCGGATTTATGTATTTTTGATCCCGAGCGTGAGTGGGTGGTTACCCCGCAAAGCCTTAAGAGCCAAGGCAAAAATACGCCGTTTATCAATTTACCCTTATTAGGTAAGGCGTCACACACCATTGTGGGCGGTTTCCTGATTTACGAAGACGCACGCGCTTGAGGTTGTTGAAATGAACCCCCTTCTCGATTTTTCGGGCTTGCCCCGCTTTACTGATATTGCTCCTGCGCACGTAGGCCCCGCAATAGACACCTTGATTGCGCAGTGTAATGGCGCATTACAGCAGGTGTTAGCCCATGCCGGCGCCCCAACCTGGACGCAATTTGTACAACCCTTGGAAGACGTTAATGAGCGTTTGTCACGCGCTTGGGGGCAAGTGAGCCACTTAAATGCAGTGGTGAATACCGCCGAGCTGCGCGAAGCCTATAACCAAAACCTACCTAAAATTACTCAGTATTGGGCATTGTTGGCACAGAACGAGCAACTCTTTGCCGGTTACCGCGCACTGCGCGCCGCACCCGAATTTCGGGGTCTGACCCCAACTCGGCAACGCATTGTTGAAAATGAGTTGCGCGATTTCCGCTTGGGCGGCGCTGAATTACCCCCCGCACAAAAAGAGCGTTTTTTGATTATTCAAGAGGAGCTGGCCGCCACCGGTGCACGCTTTGAAGAAAACCTTTTGGATACCATGAATGCCTTTACCCATCAGGTGACGGATGCTGATCAATTAAAAGGGCTGCCTGAGGATGTCATCACGACGGCGCGCGCCTTGGCCGAGCAATCAGGTTTACCTGGCTGGATCTTTACCTTGCATGCACCCAGTTTTCAGCCTGTCATGCAGTACGCACAATGTCGTGAATTGCGCGAAACGCTGTATTACCAATATGGTACCCGTGCCTCAGAGTTTGGTAAGAGCGAATGGGACAACACGCAGCTGATTAAAAAATTGCTGGCCTTGCGTGCAGAAGAAGCGCAATTGCTGGGCTTTGACAATTACAGCGCATTATCTTTGGCTGTTAAGATGGCAGAATCGCCCGCAGCGGTGTTGGAATTTTTACGGGATTTGAGTGCGCGCGCTAAGCCTTACGCCGAAAGAGATTGGCGTGAACTGCAAGAGTTTGCCCGTGAAACCTTAGGCCTAGAAGCAATGGAACCTTGGGACGTGGGTTTTGTATCCGAAAAACTACGTGTGCAGCGCTATGACTTTTCTGATTTAGAGGTGAAGCAGTATTTTCCAGAAGAGCAGGTGCTGGTGGGCTTGTTTCGCGTCATCGAAACACTGTACGGCTTAAAAGCGTCGCGTTCAAATGCGCCCACCTGGCATGAGGACGCACATTTTTATCAACTGCGCGATGTGGATGACCAACTGGTGGGGCAGTTTTATTTGGATCTTTACGCGCGTAACGGTAAGCGTGGCGGCGCTTGGATGGATGATGCCATTACGCGGCGCAGGCGCGGCACAGAAATTCAAACTCCCGTTACCTACCTCAACTGTAATTTCTCGTCCCCGGTGGGCGGCAAAAGCGCCACTTTTACCCATGATGACGTCATTACCTTATTCCACGAGTTTGGCCATGGTCTGCATCATCTGCTCACCCAAGTGGAAGATCTATCGGTATCGGGTATTAACGGCGTGGAATGGGATGCGGTAGAGTTGCCCAGTCAGTTCATGGAAAATTTTTGTTGGGAATGGGATGTATTGAGTTCGATGACACGTCACGTGGACAACGGTAAGCCTCTGCCGCGTGAACTGTTCCAGCGCATGCTGTCTGCACGCCACTTTCAAAGTGGTTTGCAAACCCTGCGCCAGATTGAGTTTTCATTATTCGACATGCAGCTTCACGTGGGTATCCCTGCAGACCAAAACCCACTGCAACTGTTGGAGCATATCCGCGATGAGGTGGCGGTGATTCGCCCACCGCTTTGGCACCGTTTTCCCAATAGCTTTACTCATATCTTTGCTGGCGGTTATGCCGCAGGTTATTACAGTTACAAGTGGGCCGAAGTATTGTCCGCAGATGCCTATAGCTTGTTTGAAGAGCGCGGGGTGTTGGATGCCGATACCGGCCGGCGCTTCCGCCAAGAAATATTGGCCGTGGGGGGCAGTCGCCCAGCGTTAGAATCATTCGTGGCTTTTCGCGGACGCAAACCCAACATTGATGCCCTGCTGCGGCACAATGGTATGACCCCAACCGCCGCAAAACCCCATCCTTAATGAAAATTGCCGCCTGGAATGTCAACTCCATTCGCGTGCGTTTGCCGCATGTGTTGGCGTGGTTGGCTCAGCATCAACCTCTGGTGTTGTGCTTGCAAGAGCTTAAGTGCGAAGCCAGCGCTTTTCCTTTTGCAGAAATTGAAGCGGCTGGTTATTACGCTGTCGTAGCGGGCCAAAAAGCCTATAACGGCGTGGCCTTAATTAGCAAAGAGCCCGCGCTGGATGTGGTGGTGGGTATCCCCGGTTTTGCTGATGAGCAGCAGCGCGTGATTGCGGGCACCTGTGCCGGTGTGCGCGTTATTTCAGTGTATTGCCCCAATGGGGAATCGCTGACCTCCGAGAAATATGCGTACAAGTTGCGCTGGTATGCTGCCTTACATGATTATTTAAAGGCCGAATTGAAGCAGCATGCTGAGTTGCTGGTGGCGGGAGATTACAACATCGCCCCGGAAGATCGTGATGTGTATGACCCAGTAGCCTGGAAGGGTGAAGTGCTGTGTAGTGATGCCGAGCGCGCTGTATTTAGCCAATTGCTTCAATTGGGGCTGGTGGATAGCTTTCGATTGTTTGCTCAGGAAGATAAAATCTACAGCTGGTGGCATTACCGAGTGAACGCATTCAAGCGCAACATGGGTCTGCGCATTGATCACCTCTTGATCAGCACGGCCTTAAGCCAGTGCTGTACAGCCTCCGGTGTGGATAGGGCCCCGCGCGCCCTAGAGAGACCCTCCGATCACGCCCCGATTTTTGCCGAGTTCTCCGCTTCGTCTAATCCCAATTCCTGAATTTTGCGCGTCAACGTATTTCGCCCCCAACCCAGTAATTGAGCCGCTTCAATACGGCGACCCCCCGTGTGGATAAGGGCTTGTGTAATCAGTGCGCGCTCAAAGTCTTGGCTGAGTCGATCTAGAATGCCCCGCTCGCCACGGGTTAGCGCATGCGCCACTTCCAGTTCTAAGGCTGAGCGCCAATCAATGGTGGCCGATAGAGGTGCTTCGCCTTTAAGTTCAGCGGGCAAATCGGCCATGTCCACGGACACGCCGGGTGCCATAACGGTTAACCAGTGACAAATATTTTCCAACTGCCGCACGTTGCCGCGCCAATCCAATGATTCTAAGAAGCGTGTGGCTGTATCGGTTAAACGTTTTGTTTCTACATTCAGTTCGCGCGCACTCTTTTGCAGAAAGTGTCGCGCCAATAAGGGGATGTCTTGGCGACGTTCGCGCAAGGAGGGTAGGCGCATGCGGATGACATTTAAACGATGGAACAAATCTTCACGGAATAAGCCCTCACGGACGCGGGCTTCTAGATCTTGGTGGGTGGCGGCAATGATGCGCACATGGGTGGCGATGGGGGCATGGCCGCCGACCCGATAAAATTGTCCATCGGAGAGTACGCGCAGCAAACGGGTTTGCAAGTCGGCGGGCATGTCGCCAATCTCATCTAAAAACAGTGTGCCGCCCTCGGCTTGCTCAAAGCGACCACGCCGCAGCGTATTGGCACCTGTAAATGCGCCGCGTTCATGACCAAATAATTCGGATTCTAATAATTCCTTGGGGATGGCGGCGGTGTTGATGGCAATAAAGGGTTTTTTGGCGCGGGCGCTGTGGCGATGAAGGGCGCGGGCCACCAATTCCTTGCCGGTACCCGATTCCCCATTAATTAATACCGTGGCATTGGATTGTGACAGCCGTCCGATGGCGCGAAATACTTCTTGCATGGCAGGAGCTTGGCCCAAGATTTCCGGGGTTTCACCGCCCTCCTCTAATACTTCTGTGGTGCGTGCGCCCTCGTCCAAGGCGCGCCGAATCAGTTCTAAGGCATTGTCCACATCAAAAGGTTTGGGCAGGTATTCGTAGGCGCCCCCTTGAAAGGCGGCTACGGCGCTTTCTAAATCGGAATAGGCGGTCATAATAATAACCGGCAGGCTGGGATGGCGCGCTTTCAGTTGGTCCAGAAAATCGAAACCCGAACCTCCGGGCATGCGAATATCGCTCACCACTACTTGAGGGGTTTCCGTATCCAGTAAAGCCAAAGCCTCTTGGGCGGAAGAAAATACGCGGAAGGGAATTTCTTCTCGCGTGAGCGCTTTTTCAAATACCCAGCGAATCGATCGGTCATCATCAACAATCCAAACAGATTTCATAGGAATTCAAAGCCTCAATCGGGTGATGCCATTATTTTCGAGCACTATAAAAGTGCATGTGAATCTTAACGATCCGGATATTCGGTTTCCGGAAGCGGTAAAATCAGGCTAAAACAAGTGTGACCCGGCCTACTTTCGAATTCCACCATGCCATGATGTTGACTAATCAAGTTCTGTGCCAACATCAGCCCCAACCCCGTCCCACCTTCTCGTCCTGACACCAAAGGCTGAAAAATTCTGTTTTGAAGTGCCACGGGAATGCCTGGGCCATTGTCGACAATGCGCAATAAGATCCCCAAGCGAAACCGTCGACGCGCCAAGGTTACTTGTCGTAATGAGCGGCTTTGCAACAGAATCTCGCCATCTCCTTGTAAGGCCTGGGCTGCATTGCGGGTAATATTGAGCACCGCCTGAATCAGTTGTTCGCGATCGCCCATGAATTCGGGCAAGCTGCTGTCATAATCGCGACGGATGGTAATGCCTTCTGGAAACTCGGCCAGGATGACGCTGCGCACCCGCTCCAGTACATCGTGCACATTCACCACTTGTGGTTTTTGTGGGCGGTTGGGGCTTAGCATACGGTCCATGAGCAATTGCAGACGGTCCGCCTCGGCGCGAATCACTTCCGTGTATTCCTTGAGGGAGTCTTGGTCCAACTCGCGCTCTAGCAATTGAGCGGCACCCCGAATGCCACCCAAGGGGTTGCGAATTTCATGGGCCAGATTGCGAATTAGCTCCCGATTAATTTTTTGGTCCGCCAAAATCTTCTCTTCGCGAGCAATGCGCACACGCTGATTGATGGGGCGAAATTCCAATAAGATGCCACCAGGAGGTCCATGAATGGGCGTTCCGGCACAGCTGACAATGAGCGCGGGTTGGGATGGGCGGGGAATGGGCCATTCATGTTCAACAAAACTCATGTCGCTGTCTAGAACGGCGCGCGACATTTCTACCAGTGATTCGGTGCCGGGCAGTACGGATTGCAATGAGCGGAGCGCTACACTTTTGCGACTGGTTTCAAACAGGTTTTCTGCAGTAGTATTGATAAATTGAATACGCAATTCATCGTCTAACACGAATACGGCGGTGGCCAGTAAATCTAGCCCCGCGTATTCGTTAGACACAGTCAGCCGTTCTTAAAGGCTGTAGTACATCTGGAATTCCACCGGGTGGGTGGTCATCCGGAAAGTGGTCACTTCGCCCATTTTGAGTTCGATGTAGGCATCGATCATCTCATTGGAGAACACACCACCACGGGTTAAGAACTCACGGTCTTTATCTAAAGCTTCTAAAGCCTCTTCCAGCGATGCGGCCGGTGCTGGGATTTTGGCATTATCCGCAGCGGACAGATGATACAGGTCTTTATCGGAAGGTTCGCCGGGGTGGATTTTGTTTTGAATGCCATCAAGACCTGCCATCATCATGGCGGCAAAAGCCAAGTATGGATTGGCCAAGGGGTCTGGGAAGCGTACTTCAATGCGACGGGCTTTATCGCTTTGTACAAACGGCACGCGAATAGCAGCGGAACGGTTGCGGGCCGAGTAAGCCAATTTTACAGGAGCCTCAAAGCCGGGAACCAAACGTTTATAGGAATTGGTGCCGGGGTTGGTGATGGCGTTTAAGGCCTTGGCATGCTTAATGATGCCGCCAATGTAAAAGAGTGCGGTTTCAGAAAGGCCTGCGTAACCGGTGCCGGCAAACAGGTTCTTGCCATCTTTCCAAATGGATTGATGCACGTGCATACCAGAACCATTATCGCCCACGACAGGCTTGGGCATGAAGGTAGCGGTCTTGCCGTAGGAGTGGGCCACGTTGTGCACCACGTACTTGAGGATTTGGATCCAATCCGCGCGTTGCACCAGGGGTGCGAATTTGGTGCCAATTTCGCACTGTCCGGGAGCCGCTACTTCGTGGTGATGCACTTCCACGGGAACGCCCATTTCTTCTAGGGCAATACACATGGCAGAGCGAATGTCTTGCAATGAATCCACGGGGGGCACGGGGAAATAACCACCTTTCACTGCAGGGCGGTGGCCCATGTTGCCGCCATCGTAGTCTTTATTGGAAGACCAAGGGGCTTCTTCAGAATTGATTTTAACGCCGCAGCCGGACATATCCACGTTCCAGGTAACGGAATCAAATATAAAAAACTCAGGCTCAGGACCAAAGTAGGCGGTATCGCCAATGCCGGTGGACTTGAGGTAGGCTTCGGCACGGCGCGCCAAGGAGCGTGGGTCACGGTCGTAACCCTTACCATCTGAGGGCTCGATGACATCGCAAGTCAGTAATAAGGTGGCTTCATCCATAAAAGGATCGAGGTTGGCGGTGCTGGGGTCCGGCATTAACAACATGTCAGAGGCCTCAATACCCTTCCAACCGGCAATGGACGAGCCGTCAAACGCGTGTCCTTCAGTGAATTTTTCGAGATCGAAGTGGCTTATGGGCACAGTGACATGCTGTTCCTTACCACGGGTATCGGTAAAACGCAGGTCCACAAATTTGACCTCGTTGTCTTTAATCATTTGCATGACGTTAGCTGCAGCCATTTCTCTTCTCTCCTGTCGGTCGTTCACGAAAGCTTTCGTGGTGTTCAAGATGCGGTGGGGTTATCCCATCGCGGTCATTTGATGGTTATCGAGCACCTACACAAAGCAGGTTATGTGCCAATGAGCGCCATTCAATCATCCATTGTGCCATAAGGTATTAATGTTGTGAGTGCTTCCAGTATGTGCACTAATAATGTGCATACAACGTCATTTAGCACTATTATTGTGCATAATACGCTTAACTCGCACCATTTGCCCGCCAATCCTTCGGGCGTACAATGGAGTACTCACAAATATGAACGGGCCAAACCTCATGGCAAAATTATCCGATATTCTCAAAATTGCACAGCAACGCGGTCGCGAAAGCAACTTGCCCTACGAAGGGAGTTTAACGCCCGTTGAAGCCTACGAAATTTTAAATGAAAGCCCTATTGCCCGCTTGATCGATGTGCGCACGCAAGCGGAAGTGGATTGGGTGGGTTACGTGGCAGGGGCCTTGACCATTGAGTGGCAGGGTTATCCCGATTGCCTTCCCAATCTTCAATTTATTGAACAGTTAAAAGCGGCTGCACCTGACGATACGCTGCTGTTATTTTTATGCCGCTCGGGTGTACGTTCTGGCTTGGCGGCTGGCGCTGCCACAGCAGCCGGTTTTACCGGTTGTTATAACGTACTGCAAGGCTTTGAAGGCGATCGTGACCATGAAGGCCATCGCAACAGCATTAATGGGTGGCGCGCCTCAGGACTTCCCTGGAAACAAAGTTAAGCCCTGATGGACCGTTATGCCGTTATTGGCCAGCCGGTGAACCACAGCCGCTCTCCACGCATTCATGCCATGTTTGCCACCGCCGCGCATCACACCCTAACCTACGAACGCATTGAGCCCGCACAGGATGAATTTGAAGCGGCTGTGGCGCTGTTTCGTGCCCAAGGGGGCTGTGGATTAAACGTCACGCTGCCTTTTAAAGAGCGCGCCTACGCCTTAGCCGATCAATCCAGTATCCGTGCCCGTGCAGCAGGCGCTGCCAACACCTTGATGTTCAGTTCGAAAGGCGTCTTTGCTGACAATACCGATGGTGCCGGTTTGGTGCGCGATTTGCGCCTCAATCTGGGGGTAACCTTGAAGGGCGCGCGGATACTATTGCTGGGGGCTGGGGGCGCGGCACGCGGCGTGGTGGGCCCTTTGTTAGACCAAGAACCCGCACTGCTCGTGATTGCCAACCGCACTGCAGCGCGTGCGCTGCAATTGCGCGAAGCTTTACAGGCCTCGGGCGCCATAACGCCTCTTTGGCTGTCGCGTTGCCAGGCCTGTGGGCTGGAGGAAATCCCTAAGGGTGTATTTGATGTGGTGATTAACGCCACCTCCAGCAGCTTAGACGGCAGCGTTCCCAATATCCCGCCCAGCGTGTTTGGTCCTCACACGGTGGCCTATGACATGGTGTATGCACAAAGCACCCCATTCATAGAAATGGCACATAACCTGGGATCACTACGCGCTGTGGACGGGTTGGGGATGCTGGTGGAGCAAGCGGCTGAGTCCTTTCACCTATGGCGTGGCATCTATCCAGACACTGCCGCAGTATTGCGCCAACTGCGCGCGGAGAGTGTGTGAACCAAGGTGTAAAGCGCTGGATAGGACGCTTGTTGGGCGGCACCTTACTGGTCTTTGTCATATGGGAGATGTGGGTTCTGGCCCAAGTATTGTGGTGGCGCAGCCATGAGCCGCAGCGCACCTCCTTCATGAATATTCGCTCTGAGGCCCGCCTGGCCATGGGGCGCCCGGATATTCTCCCTCACCCCTGGGTGAACTACGAGCATATTCCTGACGGACTTAAGCGAGCAGTGGTGGCTGCAGAAGATTCCACCTTCGTTAGTCACTCCGGTTTTGACTGGGAGGGGATGAGAATCGCCTTGAATAAAGACTTGCGCCGTGGCAAAGCGGTGGCGGGGGGCTCTACCATTACCCAACAACTGGCTAAAAACCTGTTTTTATCGGGTCAACGCAGCATATGGCGCAAGGCTCAAGAAGCCATCATTACAGTGATGCTGGAAACCACCTGGAGTAAGCGTCGTATCCTGGAGGTATATCTCAACGTGATTGAATGGGGGGATGGGGTGTTTGGTTGTGAGGCTGCCGCCACACATTACTATCATGAACCCGTAGAAACAATAACAGCGGCACAAGCGGCACGCTTGGCGTCTATGATTCCCAGCCCACGCTATTTTGATCGCCATGGTGAAAGTGAAAAACTACTGCAAAAAACAGACACCCTAGAGGTCCGAATGACCCAGGTGGCTATTCCAAAATAGTGCTTTGGGGGGTATAAAGAAATTAAAGCCACCGAACATCGTGCCCATAAGACGCGATGTTCGGTGGGATCGGGCCAAAATTAGAACATTGGCTTGATCAAAGGTGCCGAAATGATCGGCGCAGAAGCTTTGGGAGCAGCGCGTTTTTTAGCAGGCTTTGCAGCAGCTTTCTTGGCGGCTGGCTTTTTAGCAGCTGGTTTACGCTTAGCAGCAGGCTTCACAGCTGCTTTCTTAGCAGCTGGTTTACGCTTTGCTACTGGTTTCTTAACTGCTTTCTTAGCAGCTGGTTTCTTCTTGGCGGCTACTTTCTTCTTAGCAGCTGGTTTCTTCTTGGCGGCTACTTTCTTCTTAGCAGCTGGTTTCTTCTTGGCGGCTACTTTCTTCTTAGCAGCTGGTTTCTTCTTGGCTACGGTCTTGCGAGCCACTGGTTTCTTAGCAGCAACCTTCTTGGCAGCTGGTTTGCGTGCGACTACTTTCTTCTTTGCGGCCGGTTTACGGGCTGCGGGTTTCTTTTTGGCTGTTACCATTGTTAAAACTCCTTTTCAATTGATCGGCTGTTCCATTTCTTTCGTGCGTGTTGCACTACCAGGTGGGAGCAATCGATCGCTTCCGATAGAACCCACGCAAACGGCAAACGTAAAAAAATCATCGCATGCCTCTTGGTGACTAGATTCTATTTCAGAACTTTCGTCTACGGCGCTTTTGCTGGAAAGGATTGTGGATTATTTTGAATGACTGGTGAATATTTAGTAGCGAAGCGATACTAAATATGCACAAATTACAAAAACTCAGATAAGTTTGAGAGGTGCGGCCTTAAGGCGCTGGAATTTCGTTTCGAATCTGATCGTCAAAGCTTTCAGCGCGGCGAATGACCGTTACAGCGCGACCGTCCACCAGGATTTCCGGGGGGCGAGGTCGAGCATTGTAGTTAGACCCCATAGAGGAGCCATAGGCGCCTGCTGACAAAATCGCCAATAAATCGCCTTCCTCAAGGCTTAGGCTGCGCGCAGTGCCCAATATATCGCCGCTCTCACACACCGGCCCCACCACATCCAGGATGCGGTTTTGCGCAACTCGCGTCACCACGGGAACGATCTCGTGCCAGGCTTGGTAGAGCGCTGGGCGAATGAGATCATTCATAGCCGCGTCCACTACGGCAAATTCGCGCTCGGGTGCCGATTTGAGATACTCCACACGGGTCAGCAGCAGGCCCCCGTTGCCAACAATTCTGCGCCCAGGCTCAAGCAATAAACGCCCTGAAAAGCCTTTCAGTAACGCCTGTATGGCCTTGGCATACTCCGCTACGTTCAAGGGGGTTTCATCACGATAGCGAATCCCCACGCCACCGCCCATATCCACATGCTGCAGCGTGATCCCTGCACCCTTCAAACGCTCCACTAAGGCCAGTACCTTTTCCAGTGCGGCAAGGAAGGGGGAGAGCTCGGTAATTTGCGACCCGATATGGCAATCAATGCCATGTATGGCAATGCCTGGTAACGCAGCAGCCTCTTGGTAGAGTGGAAAAGCATCACCGTAAGCAATGCCAAATTTGCTGTCTTTAAGGCCGGTGGCGATGTAAGGATGGGTTTGTGCGTCTACGTCAGGATTTACGCGTAATGAGATGGGTGCGGTCAGCCCCATGCTGCAGGCCACTTGCGATAAGCGGCGCAACTCAGCGGCAGACTCTACGTTGAAGCA
>Ga0214234_100154_pt1 | contig 19954 bp, 17 predicted proteins | sample TroBogypolimnion_43_FD_153072 | JGI IMG/M metagenome (GOLD analysis project Ga0214234, IMG submission 153072) | Freshwater microbial communities from Trout Bog Lake, WI - 08JUL2008 hypolimnion | ecosystem: Environmental > Aquatic > Freshwater > Lake > Hypolimnion/Profundal zone | place: Trout...
AAGGTAATCAATGGAAAATTGCAAACCCTTGAGGGGCAAATTAATCAATGCCGTGCATTCAATCAAGGTCTACCGAAGTTTGCTTACGAAAGCAAGGAGCTCTTAGCGCTTACCGCTTTTGTGGCAACCCAGTCCAAAGGATTGCCGATCGCCGTTGATGAGACAGCTCTTAATCGGGTTGATCTTAAAAAGGGGCATGACTGGTTCTATCAACGCATGGGTCAGCTCAATCTCTCTTGCGCTCAGTGCCATGAAGAGCGTGCTGGTTTGAAGCTAGGAGGGAGCATCATTCCACAAGCCCATCCCACTGGATACCCCATCTACCGCATTGAATGGCAAAGTCTTGGCTCACTAGAGCGGCGCTTGCGGAACTGTATGAATGGAGTTCGTGCTCAGCCCTTTGAATACGGTTCTACTGAAATGGCTCAGCTAGAGCTGTTTCTGATGTGGCGGGCGAGAGGTATGCCGCTCGAAACGCCCGCAGTCCGGCCTTAGTCTGAGAAAACCACTGAAGTAGCTCCGTTATTCAAGACGCGGTCATGCAAGTAATAGCGCAGAGCACGCGATAAAACAGTTCGCTCTAGATCGCGACCTTTGCGCACTAAATCATCTGGAGTATCGCCATGGGTGACGCGCGTGACGTCCTGTTCAATGATAGGGCCCTCATCAAGATCACTGGTGACAAAGTGAGCGGTCGCCCCGATCAGCTTGATGCCTCGCGCGTGGGCTTGGTGATAGGGCTTAGCCCCTTTGAAGCTAGGCAGGAATGAGTGATGCACGTTAATACAACGACCCGTTAATTCTTTAGAAAGATGATCGGACAAAATTTGCATATAGCGCGCCAGAATCACCATATCGACTTTTTCTTTGGCGATGATATCGAGTAGCTTGCCCTCTTGCTCGGGCTTGTTTTCTGGGGTGACGGGCAGGTGATAAAAGGGAATATCAAAGAAATCAATACTGGAATACACCTCGCGCGGATGATTAGAGACGATGCCGCAAATAATCATGGGGAGTTCACCAATGCGCCAACGATAAAGCAGATCAACTAGGCAGTGGTCGAGTTTGGAGGCCATGATTAAGACGCGCTTGAGGTCTTTAACGGCACGCAAATTCCAAGTCAGCTCGAAGCGCTTGGCAATCTCAACAAAACCAGCCCTTAAAGTAGCGGCATCTACAGGACAACTAAAGCTCACGCGCATGAAGAAACGCTTGGAAGCCTTGTCATCAAACTGCTGCGCTTCTTCAATATCGCCACCAGCTTGAAAGATATAGGTAGAAACAGCGGCAACGATGCCAGGTTTATTGGGGCAGGTGAGTGTGAGGTAGTAGTTTTCAGATGTCATAGGATGATTTTAGACCTAGGTAGGTAATTTGGGCAGGGCTTATTGAGAATTTGCGCTTGAGGTAGTGTCTGCTGGCCCCAAGTACAGCTCGCTTTTATCGGTAATAGGCGGGAATGCTTTATCAATACAAATGGGCTTTGAGTCCACCACATTGAAAAAATTGCATTCCTTTTTAGTTGCTGCAGAGACAGCATGCTCTAGCGGTGACTTACCAGTAGCCACTGAGGTTGCTGCACTGGCAGTTGTTACTGGGTAGGCTGCCGCTGTTGCAGTGACAGTGCTTCCAGCAGAGCTACCAATAGCGGCAAGTGGGGCAGCACAGCCATTGAGGAGAGCGATACATAGCAGAGGGGCCCATAGTCTGATGACCAGGACGTGAACGAAGCAGTTGTTACTTACTGCGGCAGGCAACGTTAAAGACTCCAGCTTGCCAAGAGTTTTGAGGTACAGCTTCGTAAGGACTGTCAGGAGTAGGGTTGGTAGAAACCAGTTTGCCGCCACCATTCTTGCCACCGAATTCTTTGAACTCAATTGGTCGGTAAGTTGCGTTGGAGCAATTGAATTCATTTAAGCCAATGATGGAATTCACAGGCGCTTTAGTTTGCTGATTTTCACCAGGTTTCTTGAAATTCAACAGCGACATGATTTGGGCTTTATCACCAGTGCGTTGGAGTGTTTCGACATCTACTGACACACTCATGAGCTCGTTGTAACCCAGCTCTTGCCAAGCGGCAACAGCACTCATGATTGGGAGCATTGACAGAGCGATGATAGCAGTGGTGAGAGTCAGTTTTTTCATGTTAGTTTCTGTTTTGAAAGAGTGATATCTCTATTCTAAACAGCCTAAATGACGCACTGCCAATTTTTAGCGGTGATTCAGTTCAAGCTGACGATCGATCTTCTCTGGTTTCATCTGCAAGGGTAGGTACTCCCCATTGGCCCAGAGCGGCTGCATATTGCGATATCGTTGACTTTGGACCCAGCCTGATTGGCCGGTCTGGTAGATAAATAGAGACTTTTCTAGGTCCGATAAATCATAAATGGCCCTCAAGCTAGGCGCCTGTTTGGTTTCAAATGGATTGGAAGAGTTCAATAACTCTAGACGCCCGACATTAACAGTGTAGTTATCGCCTGGCACAGGGATCTCTAGATCAAAGATCTTCGCCAGAAATGGTACTTGACTAAAAGGACGATGCTCTGAGATTGCAATATGCGCCTTGCCATAGGTCCAATTTTTGGGATCATTGCCAAATTGGTTGCTCAGTTGATCTAAGGCCTTATCAAAAGCAATATTGGCAGCGTCGGCGCAAGTTTCGACATTGGCTGTTTTTGAGTTATCACACCATGGGCTATCGGGGTTTCTCAGTTGAACCAGTAGAGATTGTCTAAAGCTGCGTGGACCGTAATATTCAGTAAACAAATTACCTAAGCGCCCAAAGAGTTGGCGCGTGAGTTGATCTGCCCAGGCGCTGAAGACGAGCGCTCCAACACTATCTTTCTTCATATCACCATCAAAATCTTTACTGAGGGCTTGCGCTTGTGCAGCTAGAGGGTGATTGGATTGAATCGACTTAAAGAGCCCCAGCATTGGCGTATTGCCCAAGGAGAGCGTGTCACTCTGCATGGCTTTCATGCTATCCATATTGTGAATGTCTTTGGCCTTAATTAGCTGAACAATTCGGTCATAGCGCGCTGGAAAATCCCAGTCTGCTGTTAGTGGATTAGGGTTGTTGCTTGCAATAATCTCTTGGTTGGCTGTAGCAATCCAACCTTGCTCAGGATTGGTGCTAGCAGGCAGTTGATCAAATGGAATATAGCCAGTCCAGTCATATTGCTTGTCCCAGCCGGGCGCTGGAGCCACACCGTACAGACCTTGATTCAGAATTCTTTTGGGTGCCATGCCAGCAGCCTGGTAAGCAATATTGCCCTCAAGGTCTGCTAAGACAACGTTTTGCATCGGAGCGTAATTTTGGCGCAAGGCTTTTTTAAATTCATCCATACTGCTAGCACGATTCATTTCTAGCAGACCAGCAACGGATTGATTTTCTTCATCAAGCGCAGTCCAGCGTAAGGCCATTGCAAACTTGTCGGTATTAATAATGTTTTTGAGTTTGGAGAAGCTATCCGAAATGACTGGACCATGACGAGTCTCTTTGACTAAGAAGCGCACGGGCTCAGAATCTTTAACATCAATGATCTCTTGACGAACTCTAAAGGGAAGTTGTTTATCTGGGCCCCGATACATCACTGGATTTTTCGTATCAATCTGCTCGATATAAAGATCTTGTACATCGGGATTGGTATTGGTAAAGCTCCATGCCAGTTTGTCAGTTCTACCCAGGATTACCGCCGGAATGCCTGGTAGTGTGGCGCCCATGACATTCAGTCCAGGCGCATCGAGATGAGCAAAGTACCAAACGGATGGCGCTGATAAGCCCAGGTGTGGGTCATTTGCCAATAAAGGTTTTCCGGTATCGGTATGTTTGCCGGCAATCGCCCAGTTATTTGAACCGATGCCTTCTTGACCCCCTGGAAAATATTCCATTGCCATCTTCATGGCAGGACTCATGGGGGCTTTGCTTTGCTGATCTTGCTTCGATTGCTTATAGATGCCCAGGTCTTGATACAACTTAGCAAAGTCCATCTTGGTCACTTGCTCACCAGAGTCATAGGGCGGCATGACATCCCAGATCTCTTTGGTGCTGAGATATTGTGCAAGTTCGAAGCGCTCCACTTCACGTTGCCAATTGCCTCCAAGATCTAAACTCATCATGAGCATCCAAGCCAAACTATCGCTGGGAGTCCAGTAACCCGGTTTAGATCCAGTGAGAAAATATTCAATGGGTAAAGCCCAGCCCAATTGGGCATTTCCCGTATTAACACCATCGGCATAGGCTTGTAACAAACGCTTGGCTGCAACCGGGTATCGATCGTACTGTCTTTCAGCAGCATGTTTAATGCCAAGGGTTCTTAAAAATCGATCGACGGGAACGGTTTCACTTCCCAGAATTTCAGAGAGGCGACCACTCGCAATACGGCGATTCATTTCCATTTGCCATGAGCGCTCAGTGGCATGCAAATAGCCAAGTGCAAATAAGGCATCGGCAGAGTTATTGGCTTTGATATGAGGAATGTCGGCCTGATCAAAGCTAATGACAACATCGTCGCCTAAACCCCTGAGGGTCCGTTTGCCAGAAACGTTAGACTGAGCCGAGACTAGATAAAAGACAATCGCAAAAGCAGCGATTGCTAGCAGGGCTCCCACCGCCAAGAGCATGATCCTGATGATGGGGGTAATTCCCTTGAATTCTAAAAAGCGTTTCATGTCCTTAGTTTAGTGGTTTTAGAACTCTTCTTCCTTGCAGGAAGCCCTCTAGACGGGGCTCTACAGGAGAAAACCCCTCCTGCATGCTAAAATTCGATGGTCTTGATTTATTTAGCGCTGCAGTTTCTGCTAGTGCGAGCCCGAGTGGTGAAATCGGTAGACACAGCAGATTTAAAATCTGCCGACTCAAAAAAGTCGTGCCGGTTCGATTCCGGCCTCGGGCACCACCATTCGATATGAGTTTACAAAAGCGCATTCCTCCCCTCGCATTACAGATGAGCTTGATTGGCTTGGCATTGGGCTTTGGAATTGCCAAAGCTGAGACCATTGCATTCACATGCGTTCGATCGAATGGGGCTTACTCTGAGGAATACGAGCTCAAGATCGTTTCAGCTAATCCCAAAAACCCCAAAGATAAAGCGAAGGTCTTCTTGGATGGTCGTGATTTAGATCAACATGATGCACAAGGCTATCAGGAGATCAAGAACGTTCAACTCACTAAAAGTGCTGTGTCATTTATGACGGACACTTTCTTTGAGCCAGAGATATTAGATGGTGTGAAGTATGCGTCCGGAACAGTGGTCGCTATCACAAGCATCCAGCGAGATACTGGACAACTCAAAAAAGTGGAAACGGTTACGGGTGGTATCTTGGCAAAAACCTTGGGCGAGGGCACCAAGGTTTATACCGAACAGTGTCAAGCAGTGCTTAATCCGGCTCCGTAATAAACCCCAACTTCGTTAAACCAGCTCGTTTAGAAGCGGCTAAGACCTTGGCCACATAATCATATTGCACGGATTTATCTGCGCGCAGATTAATTTCGGGTTGCGGATCTTCTTGTGAGGCTTTATCTGCATTCTCATTGTAGGTTTTGAGACTTACTGGAGTGCTATTCCAATAGATTTGACCCTTTGCATCAATAGACACTTGCACTGACTCCGGCTTTACTTCATTACGCGCACTACTGGCCTTAGGCAACTCTACTTTTACAGCTTGCTGAATGACGGGGAGGGTAATAATGAAAATGATCAAGAGCACCAGCATGACGTCCACCATCGGCGTCATATTGATTTCCGACATGATGCTGTCTTCGTTTTGATCGTTTTGAATATTAAACGACATATTTATTCTCCGGACTTCACGCGCGCGCCGGTCACAAAATACGCCAGCAGATCATTACCAAAGCGATTGAGATCGGCAATCAGTAATTTATTGGCACGATTGATTGCGTTAAAACTCAGTACTGCTGGAATTGCGACAGATAAGCCGAGGGCAGTCATGATGAGGGCCTCACCAATTGGCCCTGCAACTTGATCGATCTGTGCGCTGCCGGAGCTGCTGATCGAAATCAGTGCATGATAGATGCCCCACACGGTGCCAAACAAGCCGACAAAAGGAGCAATCGAGCCAGTTGACCCCAGAAAAGTTAAACCTTTCTGAAATTGGGCTGCCACACCATCAATACTATTTTTAATGCTACGAGCCATCCACTCAGAGTAGTTGAGGGTTTGCAATAACTCGCGATGATTGGTGGATTGGCTTTGGTGATGGTTTGATGCTGATGAGGCTTCTTTTGCAATCTTGTAATAGGGATTAAAGCTGTCATTGCTAAAGCTATGTAGGCCATCTTCATAGGAAGTAGCGCGCCAAAAGCGTTCTACTTCGGGCATCAGTTTGCGCAATTTACGAAGATCCCAGAGGTGATTGAAGAGGATGACCCAGGTGATGATTGAGCACGTCAACAGAATAATGCCGACAAAGCGGGTAGCGAAGTCACCTGTGATCCAAAGATTTGCGATGCCGAATGGAGTATGCATAAGATTAATTCTTGAGATTAAATTTAATTAAAAGGTTGGTAGAAATTTTGTTCGGTACACCATTGACTAAATACGGTTTGAAGCGATAGCGCTGACCAATTTCCATTGCAGCACGATCTAAACGCGGAAAAGTGCTAGACCTCAACAAGGCCACATTCTCCACATTACCAGCTTGATCAATGATCAGTCGTACAACCACTGCACCTTGCTCTCCAGAGCGCTTCGAGAAGGATGGATAGTAAGCGTCGGCATCAGGCTCGTAGATGACTTCCAGTTTACCAATGTCAGTTTGAATGGGAGTCCCGCCCGCACCTGGCGAAGAGGCGGGAGCAACTGCCGCATTGGGAGGGCTATTGCTAGGAGCCTGCTGACTACTTTGAGGTGTAGGTGGCGAACTTTGTTGTTGGGTCTCTGGGGGCTTAGGCGCCTTGCTGGATTTGTCCTGAGTCGTTTTTTCTTTGGGCTGGGGCTTGGGAGTTGGTGGCGTTGGCGGTGTGACTGGCTTAGGTGGCGGGGTCGTTGCTTTTGAGGCGGCAGGTGGCGCAGCTTCAGGCGAGGTCAAGCTAATCGCAACCCGCTCTTCATTTGGGGTATCGGCAGCAAAATGAAAATGAAGCAAACCGAGGAAGGGCAAGCAGTGCAATAAGAGCACGATCACAATAATAGTGCGCTCCGTTTTATTAAACGGCAGATGGGAATCGAGTCGATTCAGTAGAGATGCCATCAGGATTCCAGTGCTGTTAATCGAGCGGCACTGAGCGCATGACCTGCTAGGTCTGCATTCATCAATTCTTGAGCCATTTGCTGCAGCTTGGCTTCATCTTTACTGCTAATAAAACAGACGGCTCCAAGAGTAGATTTGCTACTCTCATTTTCCTTTACAGGGTATCTTGCCTCTAACTGTCTTTTAAGCTGACGAACTACCGCTTCACTGGTATCAATGATTGTCATGGAGTCACCCAAGAGTTTGCGGATCGACTGCCTTAAAAAAGGGTAGTGAGTACATCCCAAGACAAGGGTATCTGCTCCTGCTTCCTGTATCGGTAGCAAGTGAGTGGCCAATAGTTCTAGGGTTTCAGAATCATTTGCGGCACCCGCTTCAATCAAGGGCACTAACCCCGCACCGGCTTGTTTGATGATTCGGCAGTGAGCAGGTAAGGTGGCAAGCAAGGCATTGAATTTATCGCTATTGAGGGTGGCCTCGGTTGCTAAGACTCCAACGACACCATTTTGACTTTGCATCGCAGCAGGTTTGATACCTGGCTCAACCCCAATGATGGGAATCTCACTTAACTCGGCCCGAATCTGGGCAATAGCCTCAGCAGTAGCGGTATTACAAGCCACCACAATGGCATCGCAACCTTGCTTTGCTAAATGATGACAAAGGGCCAGGCTTCTTGCGCTAATCCACTCGCTGGATTTTTCACCATAAGGGGCGTTTAGCGAATCAGCTAAATAGATGTAGTCATGCTCGGGCAATTGATGGAGGGCTTCATCCAGAATGGATAAGCCCCCTACACCAGAATCAAATACGCCGATGAGTGCCAAATGATTGATCCAAAGAAGTTACAGGCTTAAGCAATCGTGACCGGAATATTGCCGATCTTTGCTGACCACTCTTTGGGCCCTTCAATGTGCATTGATACGCCCTGAGAATCGACTGCAACAGTCACTGGCATATCTTTGACATCGAACTCATAAATTGCTTCCATCCCTAAGTCCGCAAAGGCAAGCACGCGTGACTTCTGAATTGCTTTAGAGACGAGATAAGCTGCGCCACCAACGGCCATCAGATAAGCAGAGTGATGTTTCTTAATCGCTTCAATCGCAACTGGGCCACGCTCCGCTTTACCGATCATGGCAATTAAGCCCGTCTTGGCTAGCATCATCTCGGTAAATTTATCCATGCGGGTGGAAGTGGTGGGGCCTGCTGGGCCAACGACTTCATCGCGCACAGGATCCACTGGGCCAACATAGTAGATCACCCGATTCTTAAAGCTCACCGGTAACTCTTCACCCTTGGCTAGCATGTCCTGAATCCGTTTATGGGCAGCATCGCGGCCTGTCAAGATTTTGCCGTTCAGCAATAGGGTATCGCCAGGCTTCCAAGCTGCAACTTCCTCAGGAGTGAGGGTGTCAAGATTGATGCGTTTGGATTTTTGAACATCGGGCGTCCAAGTCACATCTGGCCAATCTGAAAGTGACGGTTTCTCAAATACTGCAGGGCCATCACCATGTAAGTGGAAATGAATATGGCGTGTTGCGGCACAGTTTGGAATCATTGCTACGGGTAAAGAAGCCGCATGGGTTGGGTAATCCAAGATCTTCACATCGAGCACTGTTGCGAGACCGCCCAGGCCTTGTGCACCAATACCCAATTTGTTGACCTTCTCGTATAACTCCAGACGCAATTCATCAACACGATTTTTAGGGCCTTCAGCAATCAGTTGCTGAATATCAACTGGACCCATTAAAGATTCTTTAGCGAGCAGCATCGCCTTCTCAGGTGTGCCGCCAATACCAATTCCTAGGATTCCAGGAGGGCACCAACCAGCACCCATTGTTGGGACCGTTTTGAGCACCCAGTCGACGATGGAGTCCGAAGGGTTAAGCATCACCATCTTGGCTTTGTTTTCAGAGCCGCCCCCTTTGGCAGCGCAAATGACTTCAACGCCGTCACCCGGTACGATTTCATAATGAATGACTGCTGGGGTGTTATCACCCGTGTTGCGACGTTTGCCCGCAGGATCTTGCAGAACAGAAGCGCGCAACATGTTGTCGGGATTAAGGTAAGCACGGCGTACACCCTCGTTGACCATATCACTCACACTCATCTTGGCATCTTCCCATTGCACGTTCATGCCAATTTTGAGAAAGACCACGGCAATACCAGTGTCCTGGCACATCGGACGATGACCTTCGGCACACATGCGGCTATTAGTCAAAATCTGAGCAATCGCGTCTTTAGCGGCAGCTCCTTGCTCTAGCTCATAGGCGCGACCCATGGCTTGAATAAAGTCTTTAGGGTGGTAATAAGAAATGAATTGGAAGGCATCGGCGATGCTTTGAATGAGGTCGTTTTGTTTGATCTTGGTCATGGTTTTCTACCCAAATTTGTCATGTTTGCCATATTTTAAGGGTTTGCCATAGAGCAAATCCCTCGTTTTTTCACTTATCTTCTAGGGTCTAGAGGATACATCTCCCCAGTGGCTAATTAGAGTTAATTCATAGAGGGCAGTCAGCATGGAACCATTAATGCACGAAAACCGTGTTTTTCACCCACCCGAGGACTTTGTAAAGGGTGCCGCCATTCCTGGAATGGAGGCCTATAACAAGTTATGCGCTGAGGCCGAGAAAGACTACGAAGGTTTTTGGGGGCGCCTGGCCAAAGAGAATATTTACTGGAAAAAGCCCTTCACTAAGGTTCTAGATGAATCCCAGCCACCGTTCTATAAGTGGTTCGAAGATGGGCTAACGAATGCCTCTTATAACTGTTTAGATATCAATATTCAAAAAGGAAATGGCGCCAAAAAGGCGATCATTTTCGAAGCCGATGATGGCACCGTAACTGAGGCCACTTATCAAGACCTACTCGAACGCGTTTGTAAGATGGCCAATGCTTTACGCAAGATGGGTATCAAGTCTGGCGATCGCGTCATTATTTATATGTCGATGTCGATTGAAGGCATTGTGGCGATGCAGGCTTGCGCCCGTATTGGTGCAACCCACTCGGTAGTCTTCGGCGGCTTCTCCGCCAAATCTTTGCAAGAGCGCATTGTTGACGTTGGCGCAGTTGCGGTGATTACTGCTGACGAACAATTGCGTGGTGGTAAAGCACTGCCACTCAAAGTGATCGTGGACGAAGCATTGGCCTTAGGCGAGTGCGAGAAAGTGAAGAACGTCATCGTTTACCAACGTACCGGCGGCAATATTCCGATGACCGCTGGGCGTGACGCTTGGATGCATGACGTGGTTGCCAACGAATCTACCACTTGCGAACCAGAGTGGGTGAGCGCTGAACATCCTTTGTTTGTGCTCTACACCTCAGGCTCAACTGGCAAGCCCAAAGGCGTACAACACTCCACTGGCGGTTACTTATTGTGGGCGATTCTCACAATGAAGTGGACTTTTGACATTAAACCTAGTGACATCTTCTGGTGTACTGCCGATATTGGTTGGGTTACCGGCCACTCTTACATTACCTATGGCCCATTAGCGGTAGGCTGTACTGAGATTGTGTTCGAAGGTGTGCCAACCTATCCCAACGCCGGTCGCTTCTGGGACATGATTGCCAAACACCAAGCAACCATTTTCTACACCGCACCAACCGCAATTCGTTCTTTAATCAAGGCCGCTAGCGGAGATGAGTCTGTTCATCCTAAGAACTATGATTTGTCTTCACTCCGTCTTTTAGGTTCAGTAGGTGAACCAATTAATCCTGAAGCATGGATGTGGTACTACGAGCATGTTGGTGGATCACGTTGTCCGATTGCCGATACTTTCTGGCAAACCGAAACTGGTGGTCATATGATTTCTCCAATGCCTGGTGCAACTCCAATGATTCCTGGTTCATGCACTTTGCCACTGCCTGGCATCATGGCAGCGATCGTCGATGAAGCTGGTCATGACGTGCCAAACGGAAGTGGCGGTATCTTGGTTGTGAAGCGCCCATGGCCTTCGATGATTCGCACGATTTGGAATGATGCTGATCGTTTTGTGAAGTCTTACTTCCCAGAAGAGTTGGGCGGTACTTTGTATCTCGCTGGTGACGGTGCGATCCGTAATAAAGAGACGGGCTACTTCACCATTACTGGTCGTATCGATGATGTCTTGAACGTTTCAGGACACCGCATGGGTACGATGGAAATCGAATCTTGCCTAGTGGCTAATCCGTTGGTTGCTGAAGCAGCAGTAGTGGGCCGTCCTGACGATATGACTGGCGAAGCGATTTGTGCTTTCGTGGTTCTGAAAGGCGGCAGACCCACTGGCGATGAAGCTAAGAAGATTGCAACCGAGTTGCGCAATTGGGTTGGTAAAGAGATTGGGCCAATCGCTAAACCTAAAGATGTGCGCTTTGGTGATAACTTGCCTAAGACCCGTTCTGGCAAGATCATGCGCCGCCTCTTACGTGTGATTGCTAAAGGTGAAGAGGTCACTCAAGACACTTCTACCCTTGAGAATCCAGCGATTTTGGACCAGCTCAAGCAGTCTTTATAAGTCTTTCTCAGACACACCCTTTCGGGAACCGTATAATCGTGGGTTCCGGAAGGGTGGATGAGCGGTTTAAGTCACACGCCTGGAAAGCGTGCGTAGGTTAATAGCCTACCGCGGGTTCGAATCCCGCCCCTTCCGCCATATTTAATTTATCAGACCCCTAAGCTTCCATGAAATCTTTTTCGATCGGCAAGTGCTTGGGGGTTTTGTCTTTTTGCTTACTGCTAAGTACTCCCTTATCAGCACAAACTGCATCTATAGCAGTCGCTGCCAATATGAAAGATGCTTTTACTGCGATTAACAGTGCATTCATTGCTAGCGGTAAACCGGAGATGCGAATCGTCTATGGCTCATCTGGCAACTTTGCCTCTCAAATCATGAATGGCGCTCCATTCAATCTCTTCATTTCTGCAGATGAAAGTTATCCACTTGAGCTATACAGGAATGGCAAGACAGTTGATGCAGGTAAAGTCTATGCAATTGGTAAGTTAGTGATGTTGACCAAGAACTCTAGTGGCATCAAACTCAATACAGATAAAACTGAGCTAGCAAGAGTCATTGCTAAGGCCAATAAGATTGCGATTGCTAAGCCCGAGCTTGCACCTTATGGCAGAGCGGCAGTGGAATATCTCAAGGCAGTAGGTCTATGGGATGTTGCGAAAGATAAGCTGGTCTATGCAGACAATATTGGCATGGCAACGATGTTTGTTGCGACTGGTGCCGCTGATCTGGGTTTTACCGCCTTATCAATCGCCAAGTCACCTGAGCTTGTAAAAGAGACGAGTTACCTTTTGCTTGATGAGAGCCTGTACGAGCCTATTAAGCAACGCATGGTTTTAATCAAGGGCGCGCCACCAGAGGTCAGCGATCTTTATCAATTCATGCAATCTACTAAAGTAAGGCAGATTTTGCTCCAATCCGGCTATAGCCTGCCTGGTAATCAGCAATAGGCCTCGCTAAACCTTGCATGATTTATTGTTCTAAGGGTATATGTAAAGCGGCATGAAGCGCTTATCAATTTATAGTAAAGTCAATTTTTAGGATTTGTTACCTGGAGATCGTATGTCCCTCAGAATTAATGATATTGCCCCAAACTTTAAGGCCAAGACCACCCATGGCGAGATCGACTTCCATCACTGGATTGGCGATTCTTATGCGATTTTGTTCTCGCATCCCAAGGATTTCACACCCGTTTGTACCACTGAGTTGGGTTATATGGCGAAGATTGAAGAAGAGTTCACTAAGCGCAATACCAAGCTGATTGGTTTGTCGATTGATCCAGTAGAAAACCACAGTGGCTGGGCAAAAGATATTGAAGAGACGCAAGGCTATGCAGTCAAGTACCCCATGATTGGTGATACGGATTTGGCGGTTGCGAAGTTGTACAACATGTTGCCTGCGGGTGAAGTGGCCTCTGATGGTAGAACTGCTGCAACGAATGCTACCGTCCGCTCGGTATTCATTGTTGGTCCAGATAAGAAGATTAAGCTGACCATGACTTACCCCATGACGACTGGCCGTAACTTTAATGAGATTCTGCGTGCACTCGATTCCATTCAGTTGACTGCCAAACATAAAGTGGCTACACCTGTGAACTGGAATCATGGTGATGATGTCATCATCGCGGGCTCTGTTTCGGATGAGGATGCGAAGACCCTGTTTCCTGAAGGATGGAAAGCACCAAAGCCTTATTTACGAATTGTGAAGCAGCCTAAGTAAGCATCCAATAACAGCCCGCTTTGGGCTGTTTTACTATCCACTCGGACCTCATGACCCAAAGTAAGTCTTATACCCAGATTCGAGTTGGCGCCGTATTGCTGGCTGCAGGCGAGGGTAGTCGGATGGGCAATATCCCGAAGTGCCTTATTCAGCTTGATGGCCTGACACTGTTGCAAAGACAACTGATTGCGTTAACAGAAGCCGGTGTTGATGAGGTGGTGGTCGTGACTGGTCATCATCATCTGGCTGTAGGGCGTGAGCTGGCGGCATTGAAATCACTAAACCCAATGCGAGTGATACGAAATGCGCATGCGAATGAGGGGCAAGCTAGATCAGTGCGACTAGGTATAGAAACCTTGGGGAGTGATTTTGATGCAGTGATCATGGCGCTGTCTGATCAGCCCTTTATTGACTCACAAGATATCAAAGCGCTGATTGCCACTTTCAAAAAAAGGACTGCTGGCGAGATTATTTTGCCAATGTTTAATGGACAAAGAGGCAATCCTATTATGTTGAGTGGTTCTGTCATGAAAACCATTTTGGCATCCGGAGCAGAAATGGTATGTCGTAATTTCATGGATCAACATCCTGAGTTGGTTCATCAATGGCAAACTCAAAACGACCACTATGTGGTGGATGTTGATACACCCGAAGATCTGAAAGCACTTTCTAAAAATACGGGCTTGATCTTTAGTCTTCCAAATTCCGGCAGCCTTTAGGAATCGGATTATTATTTCTTGCTATGGAAAATCTAGACCTCATCGTATTGAGAGCGCTGCTTGATTGGAGACGCGCTGGTAAAAAAGCGCTACTAGCAACTGTAGTGAGAACCTGGGGTTCATCCCCTCGGCCCGTGGGATCAATCATGGCCTTATGCGAAGATGGAAGCGTGGTTGGTAGTGTCTCAGGTGGTTGCATTGAGGATGATCTGATTCGGAACTACAGCGGGCTCAAGGATTTTCCGCTCGACCAGCAAAGTGCCCCCCAATTTCTTAAATATGGTGTGACAGCAGATGAGGCCCATCGTTTTGGTTTACCTTGTGGCGGCACTCTAGAAATCCTGCTTGAGTTTAATGTGGATATAGAACCACTAGAAAAACTCATCAACGAGTTAATGGATGGCAAGCTGGTTGCGCGTGAGACAGAACTCAAAACAGGGACAGTCAGCTTGCAGGTGATGGCTCAGCCTGCGGCGCTGTCAATTAATGAGACGGTACTCAGTAACACCTTTGGACCTGAATACCGCATGCTCATTATCGGTGCCGGTCAGCTATCGGAGTATCTGGCAACCATGGCCTTATTCAATGGCTTTAGTGTGACCATCTGTGATCCTCGTGAAGAATACCGTGGCAGCTGGAAGCTCTCCGGCGTTACCCTCAGCTCAAAGATGCCTGATGATCTAGTGCAGGAGATGAAGCTTGACAGTCGTAGTTGTGTAGTTGCGCTAACCCATGACCCCAAGTTAGATGACCTTGCCTTATTAGACGCTTTGCAAACTGAAGCCTTCTATGTGGGCGCGATTGGTTCACGCAGAAATAGTGATGCCAGACGCCAGAGAATGATTGAGCATTTTGGTCATACTGAAGAGTCCATCGCCAAACTTAAAGGCCCAGTGGGAATTTACATTGGGAGCAAGACGCCCCCAGAGGTAGCCGTGAGTGTCATGGCTGAAATATTGGCAGTCAAGAATGGGGTGAAGCTACCCGAGTCCTCACAAGTGAGTTATGCAAAGGAGTTGTTATGAGATTTCTGAGAAAACCGTTTTTTGCTATTTTGGCAAGTCTCGCTTTTTTGCCAGTTCAAGCTGAGGAAGCATGGCCTAATCACCCTGTGAAATTTATCGTAGGGTTTGGGCCGGGCGGTGCAAATGATCTGGTGGCTCGAGTTGTCGCTGAAGGGGTATCCAAACAACTGAATCAAACGGTGATTGTTGAGAACAAGCCAGGAGCAGGATCTACTTTAGGTGCCGATATCGTGGCGAAGAGTGCGCCAGATGGCTATACCTTTTTTGTGAGTGCTGGTGGCATCATCACCAATCCCATGATCAAGTCTTCGATGCCTTACAAAGAGGGTGACTTGGTGCCGGTAGGTTTGCTCACGATCAGTCCTTCGATCATCGTGGTGTCTAGCGATTCAAAGATCAATAGCATCAAGGATCTCTTTGCTCAAGCTAAGACACCTAAGGGCATTAATTTCTCTACCGCCGGCACTGGAAGTACACCCCACTTTGTAGCTGAAATGCTATCGATGAAGGGTGGCGGTAAGTATGAAATCATTCCGTACAAGAGTGGCTCAGAAGGGATGGTGGCTGTGATCTCCAACCAAGTGGATGCGACTTCTGAGGCGAGTGTGGTGGTCATTCCGCAAATTCAGGGTGGCAAACTAAAGCCGATTGCCTCAACCTGGAATAAGCGGATTACGGCTTTACCGAATGTGGCAACTGCTAAAGAGCAGGGTTACCCTGAGATTTTCATCGGTCACTGGGCTGGGGTGTTTGCGCCCAAAGGAACGCCCGATGCCATCTTGGAAAAAATGAATCAAGCGATTAACGCAGCGCTAAAAACAACAGCAGTCCAAAGTCGCTTGATTCCTCAGGGTATCGAGCCTGCTCCAGGAAGTCGTGCAGTTTTTGCCAAGTTTCTGGCTGATGAGAAAGCCCGGCTCGAGCCGATCGTCAAGCGCTCCAATATGAAGGAAGACTAATTACAGGGGTTTAATCTGTAGTTTTCTAAATTTCACAATCCCACCAGCGGATTGCAGGGCAATGGGTCCCTCAGTAAATTTAGAGTCTTGCCCATCGGCTACGGTTACCACCCCGTTCATCACAACCTTGAAGTGAGAGTCACTTGCGGTGATCTCAAAAGTATTCCACTTGCCAGCTGCCTTTGGTACAGGATTTACTTTGGCAACATCCACAATGGCGCCAGTCGCATAGTTTTGATCAGGGCGCTTATCAAAAATATTGACTTCATAAGCGTTATCAGAAGTTACCTTAGTGCGATCTTGGCAACGTAAAAAGATGCCACTATTCGCGTCTTCATTCGCCCAAAACTCAGCTCGAATGACAAAGTTTTTGTAGGATTGATCGCTGACCAAGAAGCCCATCGCTTTATTGCCCTCCACAATGCCATTTCCAACTACCCAGCTCCCGTTACCGATAATGCTCCAACCATTTAAGCTTTGTCCATCAATGAGATTGATAAAACCGTCTTTGTCAGTCTGTGCGAGAGTGATGCTGCTAAATGCAGTTAGGGTGCAAAAGGCGAGGGCGCCCAATAATTTAGTGGTGTTGGCGAACATCAAAGTCTCCGATTTTTTAATGGTTATGTTTGTTTCTTTAGCTAACCCATGTTCCTGAGCTTTTGGACTGAAGACAACTAGGCTTTACGCTAGGTTTGGCCGGCACTATTTCGCCTTCAGAATCGAGTAGACTGCTGACATGAAGAACATTACGAAATTCCCCCTGATCCTCGCCCTAGCATCTCTGGGCTGCTGCTTAAGTGCTTGTGGCACCGTAGAATCCGCCGCAAAAGACGATTGCACTTCGATTGGTTGGCAAGTTGGAACTCCTGGCTATGACCGTTGTTTCAAGGATCGGGTGAATGAGCGCAATATGGACTATTCCAATCCCCCAGGCGATCAGCCAAGACCTTCTCTTTTATAAGGGTTAACCCTTAATATAGCCCTCGCTGTTTTTATGGCGGAAGGGGATAAGTGTCCCCAAAAATACCGATTCTGACAAAACTGTCACATATCGGCAATAATTCGTATTTGCACAGCAATTTTTGTGAAAAATCACGAAAATAGCGCCACAAATTAATTTATTAAAAGACCTCACAATATGAATCATCCAAAGCCCTCTGACGCAGTCAAAGCCGTCGCCATTGCAACGGCCGATGATCTAAGAGAAACCATTCGTCGCAAAAGTAAATTGAAGGGCCGTCAAGCCGACGATAGTTCATTACAAGAGGTGCGGATGTTGATTGGTAATGCACCACATCGCCGCGATCTTTTAATCGAGTATCTCCACAAACTGAATGATGAATATCGTGCCTTGCATGATCGTCATTTGACTGCTCTTGCTAAAGAGATGAATATTCCCATGTCGGAAGTCTACGAAGTTGCGACTTTCTATCACCACTTCGAAGTGGTGCGTGGCAATGATCCTGTAGCGGATATCACCGTCCGCGTTTGTGATGGTGTTTCTTGTGAGTTAGCAGGAGCTAAACATCTCCTTGAAAAATTGCCTGCACTGTTAGGTAATCCTAAGGTGAAGGTCATTCCAGCGCCCTGCGTTGGTCGTTGTGAGCAAGCCCCCATCGCAGTGGTGCATCAGCATCCTGTCTTATTTGCGACGCTGGATAAAATCACTGCGGCTGTCAAAAACGATATGGTCACTCAGCCAATGGCGCGTGATGATGCTCAATTTGATCCTGCAGCCTTGGCGGAGAAGAGCGTTTCTCCAAAAGGCACCGATCAATTACTGTCGCCAAACTATGTAGGCTTTGAGGCCTATAAAGCTAAAGGTGGTTATGTATTAGCTAAAGAAGTAGCGGAAGGTAAGCACAGCACGGAGAGTGTGATCAAGGCGATGGAAAACTCAGGACTGCGTGGTCTTGGTGGCGCTGGATTCCCAGCGGGTCGCAAGTGGCGCATTGTGAAAGATTACCCAGCCCCAAGATTGATGGCAGTAAACATCGACGAGGGTGAGCCTGGAACATTTAAGGACCGCACTTATTTAGAGCGCGATCCCCATCGTTTCTTAGAAGGTTTATTAGTCGCCGCGCAAGTGGTTGGAATTGATGCTTGCTACATTTACCTGCGCGATGAATATCATGGTTGCAGAGAGTTGCTCGAAGCCGAGCTAGAGAAGCTGAAAGCCAATCCGCCTTGCAAGTTGCCTTTAATTGAATTGCGTCGTGGCGCTGGTGCGTATATCTGCGGTGAAGAATCCGCCATGATCGAGAGTATCGAGGGCAAACGTGGTGAGCCACGGATGCGTCCTCCTTACATTGCACAAATTGGTTTATTTGGTCGTCCAACCCTTGAGCACAATATGGAAACCCTTTATTGGGTGCGCGATATCGTGCAACGTGGCCCTGATTGGTTCAGTGCCTTTGGTTTAAATGGCCGTAAAGGTTTACGTAGCTTTAGCGTCAGCGGTCGCGTGAACTACCCTGGTGTCAAGTTGGCGCCAGCCGGTATCACGATTCAGCAATTGATTGATGATTACTGTGGCGGCATGCAAGAAGGCCACACCTTCTATGGTTACCTACCTGGTGGCGCTTCAGGCGGCATCTTGCCAGCCAGTATGAATGACATTCCGCTCGACTTTGATACTTTGCAACCCTATGGATGCTTCATTGGTTCTGCTGCAGTAGTCGTATTTAGTGATAAAGATCGCGCACGCGATGTTGCTCTCAATGTGATGCGCTTCTTCGAACACGAGAGCTGCGGTCAATGCACCCCTTGTCGTGTTGGAACTGGTAAAGCAGCCCAACTCATGGAAGCGAAGTCTTGGGACCACGCCACCTTAGAGGATCTTGCGACAGTGATGGTCGATGCCTCGATCTGTGGTTTAGGTCAGGCGGCTCCCAATCCAATTCGTTGCACTAATAAATATTTCCCACAAGAAGTTGCTTAAAGAACGGGAAGAGACAGAATATGAACGCACCAACTAATCCAAAAGAACTCCAACTGCAAACCGTCGAGTTCAAGCTTGACGGCCAGACCATCGTTTCATACGAGGGTGAGACCATTCTCAAAGCGGCTAAACGTCACGGTATTGATATTCCCCATCTGTGCTTTAAAGATGGCTATCGCGCAGATGGTAACTGCCGAGCATGCGTTGTCGAAATTAATGGCGAGCGCACCTTGGCCCCTAGCTGCTGCCGCAGTGCGACTGCTGGCATGGAAGTGAAAGCCAAAAGCGAGCGCGCAATCAAGAGTCAAAAACTGGTTTTGGAGATGTTGCTCTCCGATATGCCGGACGAAGGATTTAAATGGGTAGGAGACACTCCCGCAGAGGAGCAAAAGCAGCAGCACGGTGAACTCAGTACTTGGGCTACCCGTATGGACGTGACAGTACGTCCTGAACTCAAGGCGATCCGCCGTGAGCAGGTGGGTGCGGACTTATCTCACCCCGCGATGGCAGTCAATTTGGATGCATGTATTCAATGTAATCGTTGCGTGCGTGCTTGTCGCGAAGAGCAGGTTAATGATGTGATTGGTTATGCCAATCGTGGTCACCATAGTGAGATCGTATTTGACTTGAATGACCCTATGGGTGACAGTACCTGCGTGGGTTGTGGAGAGTGTGTCCAGGCTTGCCCAACTGGTGCATTGATGCCTAAGGGTTTGATTGGCTCACAAACTGTCGATGCGAAGGTGGATTCAGTCTGTCCATTCTGCGGCGTCGGTTGCCAAATTACCTATAACGTTAAAGATGACAAGATTGTTAGCGTTGAAGGTCGTGATGGCCCAGCGAACCACGAGCGTCTCTGTGTCAAAGGACGCTTTGGTATGGACTACAT
>Ga0214234_100158_pt1 | contig 19536 bp, 16 predicted proteins | sample TroBogypolimnion_43_FD_153072 | JGI IMG/M metagenome (GOLD analysis project Ga0214234, IMG submission 153072) | Freshwater microbial communities from Trout Bog Lake, WI - 08JUL2008 hypolimnion | ecosystem: Environmental > Aquatic > Freshwater > Lake > Hypolimnion/Profundal zone | place: Trout...
CCCGCCGCTCTGATTTGGGGTCTGCCACACGGGGGCGATAGACTTCTACCCGCTCACCCGCCTTAAGAAGGGTATTCATGGGCCGCACACGACCATTAACGCCCACTTTGTTGTGCACCCAGTTAATCTCGGGATGCTGAGCCAAAATGCCCGACAGCGCCAAGGCCTGCTCTAGGGTGCACCCCTCCTCCACCTCTAGGGTCAACAAGGTTTGAGTGTCCGACAAAGCATAGGCCACCATGACGTTCATGGTGTTTTGCTGCCATAGACAACGGCGGCACGCGTGACAAAGGCTTCCACCATGGTGTTGGCAATATGGTGAAACACGGGACCCACCACTTTTTCCAAAAGGCGACTATTGAAAGTCCATTCCAGAGAAAAGACGATTTTGCAGGCCTGCTCATCCAAGGCGCTAAAACGAAACTCGCCGCGCAAATGCTTAAAAGGCCCTTCTACCAACTGCATCAATACCCATTCTCCGGGGACGGCGGTATTGCTGGTGGTGAATTGCTGGCGCAGGCCGTGGTAATTAATGTGTAATGTGGCCACCGTTGGCACCGTTGGCACCGTTGGGGTCTCCGTTGGGGTCAGACCCCAATTTGGGGTCTGACCCCTAGCTTCCCTAACTTCAACCCCACTGCACCAAGGTAAAAACTCTGGGTAATGGGGGATGCCATCCACCAGGCGCCACATGCTGATGGCGGAGTAAGGCACTAAAACTGATTTTTCCACACGGGTCATGAGGGGCTCGATGGGCTAGAATGGCAGGTCATTGCATGAAGATACCGAATTATGAGCATTGTAGACAACCGAAAAGCCTTTCACGACTACTTCATCGAGGAGCGACTCGAGGCGGGCTTATGCCTGCAAGGTTGGGAAGTAAAGGCCATTCGGGCCGGTCGCGCACAGCTTAAAGAAGCCTATGTGGTGGTGCTCTCAGGAGAATTATGGCTACTGGGGGCGCACATCAGTCCGCTGCCCACAGCCTCCACCCATATTAACCCCGATCCCACTCGTACCCGCAAATTACTGTTGCATGGGGCTGAAATTGGGCGTTTGGTGGGCCAAGTGGAACGGGCGGGTTACACCCTCATCCCCCTTAACCTGCATTACGCGCGCAGTCGCGTAAAAGTAGAGATTGGTCTGGCCAAAGGCAAGAAGCAGCACGACAAGCGCGAAAGCGAAAAAGCGCGCGACTGGTTGCGTGAAAAGCAACGCTTGCTGCGTCAGAGTTAATTCCATGACCACCCGCAATACCCACTACTGGCCCATTCTGATCTTAGCTGCCGCGGTTCTCATGATCACCATGGGGCTGCGCCAAAGCTTAGGGCTCTTCATCGCCCCCATTACACTGAGCACCGGATTGGGTCTTGCGGCCGTGAGTTTTGCCTTGGCCGTGGGCCAATTCATGTGGGGTGCGTCACAGCCTTTATTTGGATTGCTCTCCGAGCGCATCGGCACCTTCAAGGTTATGACCTTGGGCGCCCTGCTCATGATGCTGGGGTTGTTATTGGCGCCGTTGTCCACCACCACATGGGCGCTCACACTCACTTTGGGTGTGTTGGTGTCCGCTGGCGCAGGGGCCGGCAGCTTTGCCATTATGATCGCCGCCGCCAGCCGCGCCCTGCCACCTGAACGGCGCGCCTTCGCGGCAGGCTTCATTAACGCCGGAGGCTCCTTCGGACAATTTTTATTTGCCCCCGTTGCGCAACTTTTAATTAGCGGCATGGGTTGGATGATGGCCTTAATCACCTTTGCAGTAACCGCCGCTTGCACTATTCCACTGGCGTTTCGTTTTGTACAACGTGCCACCCCCGCCGACACACCCACCTTAAACGATAAATCACGTGCACCCATTACGGATGCCCTGCGCAACCCCAACTATCTGTACCTGCATGCCGGTTTTTTTACCTGCGGTTTTCATGTGGCCTTTCTCACCACGCATCTGCCCGGTTACGCCGCTTTCTGTGGCTTCTCACAGGAAGTATCCGCCATCAGCTTAGGCCTGATTGGCTTTGCCAATATTTTTGGCAGCTTGCTGGCGGGTTATTTGGGGGGGCGCATGCGCATGAAATGGATTTTGGTGTGGATGTATGGCTTGCGCGCCCTAATGATTGGCGTGTTTTTGTTGTCGCCCAAAACTACTCTGACGTTTTATGTATTTGGTGTGGCCATGGGCATGACGTGGCTGGCTACCGTACCGCCCACGGCGGGATTGGTGGGCAAACTCTTTGGCACACGCCACTTGGCCACTTTGTTTGGACTAACGCTGCTCAGTCACCAAATTGGCGCCTTCTTTGGTGCTTGGTTAGGTGGCGTGGTGTTCGCGGCCACTGGGCAATATGATGGGCTGTGGGTAGCCGATATGGTGTTGGCGGGATTGGCCGCGCTGATCAATCTGCCCATTAAAGAAGCGCTACTGCCTGCGCGCATGGCTCGCGTATAATTGCACCATGACAATTAAAGCCATTATTTTTGATGTGGACGGCACCTTGGCCGATACCGAGGACGCGCACCGCATCGCCTTCAATAAATCCTTCACAGAAAACAATCTGGATTGGCAGTGGGACAGCATGCTGTATGGAGATCTGCTTAAAGTTACCGGTGGCAAGGAGCGTATTCGTTATTTTGTAGAAAGTTTTCTACCGGACTTTAAAAAGCCTGCGGATTACGACGCCTTTGTCAAACATTTGCATGTGATCAAAACGAAACATTACACCGCGATGTTGGCCGAGGGTCTCATTCCTCTGCGACCGGGCATCAAACAATTGATACAGGATTCGCATGCCGCCCACATCACATTGGCCCTGGCCACCACCACCTCTCCTGAAAATGTGGCGGCCTTGCTTGAAATGGAGTTAGGGGAAGAGTGGCAAAGCCTGTTTTCCAGCATCGGGTGTGGCGACATGGTGCCGCACAAAAAACCCGCGCCCGACATTTACAACTGGGTGTTGCAAGATCTAAACCTCGCGCCCAGCGAATGCATCGCTTTAGAAGACTCCCACAACGGCTTACTCTCCAGTCTTGCAGCCGGCATCAAAACCATCATTACCACCAACCCTTACACCCGCCATCAAGACTTCACTGGAGCGGCGGCAATATTTGAGGACCTAGGCGACCTGGGCGCCTTTTACAAAACAACTGGATTGCCGCTTGCGGCGTAATGCAATTCACTATAATAAACACCTCGCCCAACATTATTCTGAGCCCATCATGAACCCTTCATTCGACATTAAACAATACCTCATCAAAAAAGAACCTTACTATCAGGCGCAGACCAACGAAGTGGTGTTGTATGAAGCCGCCTACGCAGCGCGCCTGCCATTAATGTTGAAAGGGCCCACGGGTTGCGGAAAATCGCGCTTTGTTGAGCATATGGCCTGGAAGCTGGGTAAACCGCTGATTACCGTAGCATGCAACGAGGACATGACCGCTTCCGATCTGGTTGGGCGCTATTTATTAGACGCTAACGGCACGCGATGGCTGGACGGCCCCTTAACCTTGGCGGCACGCCATGGGGCCATCTGTTATCTGGATGAAGTGGTTGAGGCGCGGCAGGACACTACCGTGGTCATCCATCCACTCACCGACCACCGACGCACATTGCCACTAGACAAAAAAGGTGAGTTGGTTGCCGCACATCCCGATTTTCAGTTGGTGATTTCCTATAACCCCGGTTACCAAAGCTTGATGAAAGACCTTAAGCAATCCACCAAGCAGCGTTTCGCAGCCATGGAATTTGACTACCCGACGGCAGATCTGGAAACAGCGATTGTGAGTAAGGAAGCGGGAATCGATGCGGAGACGGCGGGCCGTCTGGTAAAAATAGCCGAGGTTGCGCGCAACCTTAAAGGCCATGGTCTGGATGAGGGTATTTCCACGCGCCTCTTGGTGTATGCCGCCACCCTCATTAAGCGAGGCATTGCAGCGCCCGATGCCTGCCGCATGGCGTTGGTGCGCCCCATCACCGACGATGCGGACATCCGCGATACGCTGGATCACGCCATTGACGCAGTTTTTGTCGAGTAAATTCCGTGACGGTAACGGCGGAGACGCGCAGAAAACTGTCTTGTAATTTTGCCCGGGTGCAAAGCGTGTTCGATGATTGCCTGGCGCATGCGCAGATGAAACTGTCAGATTCGGGCGTATCCGCCTACATTGAAGGCGCTGAAACCATCTGCAAGATGGGGCGCGGCGAGGAGCCGGTGCTGGTGTTCCTGGAAGAGATGCCGCTCATCGCTTCTCAGATTGGCGAGGATGTCATCGCCGAGGTATTGGAATTTACACGCAAGATGGCGCGTACGCCCAATAGCAAAGCTATTCCTGCCTTTCTGCAAACCCTAACGGCCGCCGCACGCCACCTTGAAAGCCGCCAGATGTTCAGTGAATATCTGCAACTGGTGTGGCAAACCATGGAACAGACCAGTCCCATCGTGCAGGGTATGGGCACGGTGTATGCCAGCGAATGTCTGCCGGGTTTTTTAAACAGTGTGCCGTTTTTACTCAGCCAGCTCTCGCTGGGGGGGCTGAAAAACTGGGTGACCTACGGCGTTAAGGGTCACCCCAACGACCCCGATCGCCAACGCGATTATTTTATGCTGCAATCAGCCGACAGCCGCGCCGTGTTGCAACGCGAACGTCACGGAACACTGATGACGGACCACCAGCATAAGCTCGATTTGTACCTGCGCGGCCTGTGGGACCAAGAGGCCATGCTGGTACCCTACTCGCTGGCCTTCGACCATTTGCGCAAACCGATCCCCTACCTGGACGACAATGGCATCCATTTGCCTGATGTGTATGACGACACGCCTAACGGCATACTGGGAATAAACCGTTACCGCGCCTTGCTGGCGCATGTTTCTGCCCATCAGCGCTGGACCACACCCATCATGGCGGATAATTTCAGTCCATTTCAACGCCTCTCCATTGAGGTGTTCGAGGATGCGCGGGTGGAATGGCTGGCCATGCGCGAATATCCTGGTTTGGGCAAATTATGGCGCGCGTTGCACCCGGTTCCTCAACAGGTAGAACATGAAGAAGGAACCTCTTACATCCGTCATCGCTTAACCATGCTCTCGCGCGCACTACTTGATCCAGAACACGGCTACACACACCCCACAATACTCAAGTTCGCGGCACAATTTCATTCGTTAATGGCCGCGGGAAGCACCACCACCAACGCCATGGTCGATCTGGGTGTGCACTTTATTTCAGAATCGCGCCACCCCGGCGACTCCAGTGCCCATGTGTATTTTGATGGCACCGAGATTGACTACCGCGACGACAACCGCCTGATGTGGCGCTTCTTCGAAGACGGGGATGAAGAGGTGTACGAGGAACGTCCGCGCAAAACAATGCCGGAAGATGAAGACGAAGAACCCAGAATGCCGCCACGCCTGTATCCCGAATGGGATTACATGACGCAGCACTACAACCCGGATTGGGTAAGCCTATATGAGCACCTTCACCCAAGCGGCGATGCGGCGTACATCGACCAGTTGCTGGCCAAGCATAGCGATCTGGCAAAAAAACTCAAAAAAATTATTGACCTGCTTAAACCGCAGCAGAAAGTGCGCGTGCGCTACCAAGAAGAAGGGTCAGAGCTAGATCTTGATATTGCGCTGCGTTCGCTAATCGATTTTAAGAGCGGCGCGCAGCCCGACCCGCGCATCAATATGAGCCACAAGAACGATGGCCGCAGTATTGCGGTGTCGCTGTTGCTCGATCTATCCGCATCGCTAGGGGATGTGCCGGAGGGTTGCACACAATCCAAACTGGAGCTCAGCCAAGAAGGGGTATCGCTAATGGCTTGGGCCGTGGAGCAAATGGGCGATTCATTCGCCATTGGCGGCTTCCATTCCGATACGCGCCACGAAGTGCGCTACTTTCACTTCAAGGGTTACAGCGAACGCTGGGGCGATGAAGTCAAGGCGCGGCTGGCCACCATGAGTGCCGCGTTTTCCACACGCATGGGGGCCGCCCTGCGTCACGCCGGGCATTACTTAAGTCACCGACAAGCAGACAAAAAACTGTTGTTGGTGCTAACGGATGGCGAGCCCGCAGATATTGACAGCAAAGACCCACGTCATCTTATCGAAGACGCCCGCATCGCTGTGCGCGAACTAGAACAGCTGGGCATTTACACCTACTGCATCAATCTCGACCCCAAGGCAGACGCCTATGTTGCCAACATTTTTGGCAAACGCTACACCGTCATCGATAATATCCAGCGCTTGCCAGAGCGCCTGCCGCAACTGTTTATGGCGTTGACCAAATAGCGTTCTATACACGCATAAAAAAAACTCCGCCATTTTTTCTGGCGGAGTTTTTTTATGGTAATGAGACAAACCTGTTACTTATGCACGCCCATTTTTTGACGCCAGCCGGGATATAAGCTATCGGCATCTTTCGGGAATGATTCAAAGGCACGGGCCAACTCTTTATGCTCTTTTGCGTATTCGATGGGGTCGGCTCCCGCTTTCCAACATTCATACGCCTGACGCAGCGAGATTGCACCAGAGGCCGGGCTGTCGATGTGGCCATAAGCACCCCCGCCTGCGGTGTTGATAACGTTGCCATGACCCAGGTTCTCAAAGAAACCGGGCAGACGCAATGCATTCATACCGCCTGAAATAATGGGTGTGGTGGGCTTCATGCCGTACCATTTCTGGAAATAGACCGGACCTTGACACTCGTCACGCTCAATCATGTAGGCAATATTTTTATCGTCGCCCTCTCCTTCCATCTTGCCATAACCCATAGTGCCCACGTGGATACCAGAAGCGCCTTGTAAACGGCTCATCTTGGCCAACACAAAGGCGGTATAGCCGCGCTTGGATGAGGGTGATGTGACGGCGCCGTGACCGGCACGGTGGTAATGTAAATATTGGTTGGGGTACTGACGACGGGCGGTGGTCACCATACCAGGGCCACCCACATAACCATCCACCAAGAAGGCCACCTTATCGGCGTCAGAGCCGAATGTTTCCAACGCAAAATCAGCTCGAGCACACATTTCATAATGGTCGTCGGCGGTGATGTTCATGGAGAACAGCTTGGCATCGCCTGTTTCATCCTGGGCGCGTTTCAACGAGTCATAGACCAATGGCAATACTTTCTTTAATGGACAAAAAACCTGGTTGCCCTGGGGCTCATCATTCTTGATAAAGTCGCCGCCCAACCAAAACTGATAGGCGGCATGGGCAAAGGGTTCGGGGCGCAGGCCCAACTTGGGTTTGATGATGGTTCCAGAAATATAACCCCCGTTTACAATGGGGCGACCGAGAATACGCCACAGGTCGGAGATGTCCTTGGCAGGACCATCAAACAATTGAAGAGCGCGTTCGGGCACGTAGAAGTCCACCATCTTTCCGTGTTCGATGTCGCCCATGCCTTGGTTGTTACCAATCACCAAGGTTAGAAAAGACACCAACATCATGCGGCCATCGGTGACGTTGCGATCGAACAGGTCCAGCGGGTACGCAATGCGCATATCTTCCGTGGCTTCATCGATGTAATACACCAGAGCGTCCACGCCCTTGGTGAAGTCATCGGTGGTGCTGACATCCACATTGGTACCGGTGGAGGACTCAGCGGCGAAATGCGCTGCGGCTTCCAGATAGCCCGCACCGCCCTTCGGCTTCATCTTGTAGGCTACGAGAATATGTTTGCCACCTTTAATAAGGTCAGCTTCTTTGAGGCTTAAGTCCGCATAACGATTTGATTGATCCATTGTTATCTCCCCTTGCTTAAGTTAAGCGGCTTTGCTGTCCGCATGGCAAGACTATAGCCAAAATCCAACTATAAGGACTAGTCAGTATTTTTTATTATCGTCATCAATTTTAATGATGTGGGGTCAGACCCCATGCGGGGTCTGACCCCACATGATTAAAATTATTCTTATAGTCGTAATAAAAAAAAATTAGTATTGCTTATATTCACTGACCGTTATGATACTCATAAAGCGCACATTGAAAGCGTATTAGAATGCATTTATAACTTTGAGGAGAAACCCCATGCATCTGGGACGCAAAACCCTATCCAAGTTTCTGATTGAAAACGTCAGCGGCACTCAAGATGGCGCGTCATTAGCGGCCCTGCTGGTGGATGTGGCAGCGGCGGTAAAAGCCATTGCAGCCTTAAGCGGCAAGGGCGCCTTAGGCGGCCCCATGGGCAGCCTTGATACCATAAACGTACAAGGCGAAACCCAGAAGCCCTTGGACGTGCTCTCCAATAACGCCTTCATCAACACCTTTCAACAAGGCGGCTTGGTGGCAGGCGTAGCCTCTGAAGAATTGGACGACCCCTTCCCCATTAAACCTCCGCATAAGCGTGGCCCTTTCTTAGCGATTTTTGATCCGCTGGATGGCTCCTCCAATATCGACAGCAATGTCTCCGTGGGTTCCATATTTTCCATTCTGTTGGCCCCTGAAAAAGGCTTGCCCGAAACGGCCGATTACCTACAAGCCGGCACACGTCAAGTGGCGGCAGGTTACGCGCTGTACGGCCCTGCCACCATCATGGTGATTACGGTAGGCCATGGCACGCACGGCTTTACATTGGACCGTGAGGTGGGCAACTTCATCCTCACCAACCCCAATATGAGCATTCCGGAAGACACCAGTGAATTTGCCATCAATACCTCCAACGAGCGTTTCTGGGAAGACCCAGTGACGCGTTACGTGGAGGAATGCAAGGCGGGTAAAACAGGGGCGCGTGAGCGTGACTTCAACATGCGCTGGATTGCTTCCATGGTGGCCGAAGTGCATCGCATCATGATGCGCGGCGGTATCTTTATGTATCCGCGCGACACCAAAGACATGAGCAAGCCCGGACGATTGCGCCTCATGTACGAAGCCAACCCCATGGGTTTTGTGGTGGAGCAAGCAGGTGGCAAGGCCTCCACAGGACGGCAGCGCATTATGGACATTGAACCCGATCAGATTCACCAACGCGTGCCCGTCATTTTAGGCTCTAAAAACGAAGTGGATCGCCTGGTGCATTACCACGAAGAATATGACGCCGGTACTGACAAACCCTACGAATCGCCTCTGTTTAATGAGCGCGGCCTGTACCGTTCCTAATATTATTATTTAAGCGAGGTTCTAGAGTATGTCACGCAAACATCCCATTATCGCGGTGACCGGTTCGTCTGGTGCGGGCACCACCACCGTCATGAACAGCTTCAAACATATTTTCAGGCGTGAGGCCATCAATGCCCAAGTGATTGAAGGGGATTCCTTTCACCGCTATGACCGCATGGCCATGCGCGCGGAAATGAAAGCGCAGGAAGATAAAGGCAATATGAACTTCAGTCACTTCGGTCCTGGGGCCAACTTGCTGGAAGAACTGGAAGGGTTGTTTAAATCATACGGTGCTACAGGTACTGGTAAGGTGCGCCGCTATTTACATGACGCCGGTGAGGCTGCCCCCTACAAACAAGAACCGGGCACTTTTATTCCTTGGGAAGAAATCCCCAAAGACACGGACCTCATGTTCTACGAAGGCCTGCATGGCGGTTACGCAGACGACAAGGTGGATGTGAGTGCGCAAGTGGACTTGTTGGTGGGTGTGGTGCCCATTATTAATTTGGAATGGGTTCAGAAATTACACCGCGATCAAAAGTTGCGCGGCTATTCGCAAGAAGCGGTCACCGACACTATTCTGCGCCGCATGCCCGATTACGTGGGCCATATCTGCCCACAATTTTCACGCACCCATGTGAATTTTCAGCGCGTGCCCACAGTGGATACCTCTAACCCTTTTGTGGCCAAGGATATTCCCTCACCCGACGAGAGTATGGTGGTGATTCGCTTCTCCAACCCCAAGGGCATCGACTTTCAATATTTATTGGGCATGCTGCACGATTCATGGATGACACGCCCCAACACCTTGGTAATTCCAGGTGGCAAAATGGGTTTGGCCATGCAACTGATTTTCACCCCCATGATTTTGAAGCTCATGGATATTAAACGGAAGTCCTTCTAAATAATGCGCATGCCCATACTGATTTTATTTGATCTTGATGGCACCTTAGTGGATACGGCCACGGAAATTGCCGCGGCCGTGAACCGCACCTTACAAGAAGAGAGATTGCCCGTCTGTTCGCAACCCAGTATTACCAATTGGATTGGCAAAGGAACCGCTTGGCTGTTCGGCAATGCCTTGCAAGAAGTGACCGGAGACAGCGCCATTCGCACCAGTGACTTATATGCGCGGTCGTACCCTCGCTTCTTAGACAACTACGCCGAGGGCACTGGCCAACTCAGCACACTCTACCCCCATACACGCGAAGCCCTGCGCCAACTGGCGGCAGCGGGTGTGCGCTTAGGCGTGGTCACCAACAAAGAGCGCAGCTTAACCTTGCGGTTACTGGACGCGCATCACCTCACCGACGCATTTGAAATACTGGTGGCCGGTGGCGATACCGCACAGGGCAAACCCAGCCCCGACCCGCTTTTTTTGGCCTTACAAAAGGCCGGCGTGAACGCTGATGACTGCTTATTCGTAGGAGATTCGCAAAACGATGTGGAAGCAGCACGCAACGCAGGAATTAAGGTATGGGCTTTCAACCACGGTTACAATCATGGTGAACCCATTGCCCTGGCCCACCCAGACGCAGTGATAGAGGGCTTTACCGAATTGTTAGAACGCTTAGACTCACCCCAAGCGCGCTCAGCTTAACTCATTACACTAAAAACAGAGGAAACATCATGGCTCTCATCTCAATGCGTCAATTGTTGGACCACGCGGCTGAACATGCTTACGGTTTACCCGCTTTTAATGTGAATAACCTAGAGCAGGTTAAAGCCATTATGGAAGCAGCCGATGAAACCAATAGTCCTGTGATCATGCAAGGTTCTGCCGGGGCACGCAAATACGCCGGTGAAGCGTTTCTGCGTCATCTGATTGCCGCCGCTGTTGAGGCCTATCCTCACATTCCCGTGGTGATGCACCAAGATCATGGTGCCTCGCCTGCGGTGTGCATCAATGCCATTCGCAGCGGATTCTCTAGCGTGATGATGGATGGCTCTTTAAAAGAAGACGCCAAAACCCCCTCCTCTTTTGATTACAACGTGGATGTGACGCGCCGCGTGACGGAAATGTCTCATGCCGTAGGTGTTTCCGTAGAGGGTGAATTGGGCTGCTTGGGCTCGCTGGAAAGCGGCATGGGCGAAAAGGAAGACGGTCATGGTGCGGAAGGCGTTCTGACCCACGATCAACTGCTCACCGACCCTGAAGAAGCCGCGCAGTTTGTGCGTTTAACCCATGTGGATGCCTTGGCCATTGCCATTGGCACCAGCCACGGCGCTTACAAATTTACCCGCCCGCCCACTGGTGATACGTTGGCCATTGGCCGCATTAAAGAAATTCATGCGCGCATTCCCAACACCCACCTAGTGATGCACGGCTCCTCTTCGGTGCCGCAAGAGTGGCTTAAAATCATTAACGAATTTGGCGGCAACATGGGCGTGACCTATGGCGTACCCGTAGAAGAAATCGTGGAGGGCATTAAGCATGGTGTACGCAAAATTAATATCGATACCGATTTGCGCATGGCCTCCAGCGGTGCGGTGCGTCGCTATTTGGCACAAAACCCTAAGGACTTTGACCCACGCAAATTTTTAAGCGCTGCCACCCTTGCCATGAAAGAGATTTGCAAAGCCCGCTACGAAGCGTTTGGTTGCGCCGGACAGGCAGGCAAGATTACCCCGCTGTCCCTGGAAGCCATGTCGCACCGCTACGCCAAGGGTGAATTAACCCCTCAAGTTAAGTAAACCTATTTTATTTATTTAAGAGAATTTAAATCATGACTCAGGCAGCCTCTGGCGTTCCCTATTCCACTATGGCCAACGCCATCCGCGCACTGTCCATGGACGCTGTGCAACAGGCCAACTCCGGCCACCCCGGTGCCCCCATGGGCATGGCCGAAATGGCTGTGGCTCTTTGGAGCTTGAATCTTAAACATAACCCCAGCAACCCCCAATGGGCGGATCGCGATCGTTTCGTGCTGTCCAACGGCCACGCCTCCATGCTGATTTATTCCTTGCTGCATTTAACAGGTTACAACCTGCCCATGGAGGAACTCAAAAATTTCCGTCAGCTGCACAGCAAAACACCGGGGCATCCTGAATACGGCCTAACTCCAGGGGTTGAAACCACCACCGGCCCCTTGGGGCAAGGCGTTACCAATGCCGTGGGCATGGCCTTAGCCGAGCGCATGATGGGTGAACAGTTCAATAAACCCGGCCACACCATCGTGAACCATTTCACCTACACCTTCATGGGTGATGGCTGCCTCATGGAAGGCATTAGCCACGAAGCCTGTGCCTTGGCCGGCACTTTGGGGCTTAACAAACTCATCGCCTTCTGGGATGACAATGGCATCTCCATTGATGGCCATGTGGAACCCTGGTTTTCCGACGACACCCCCATGCGCTTTGAAGCCTATGGCTGGCAAGTGATTCGCCATGTGGATGGTCATGATGTGGCCGCCGTATCCGCCGCTATTAAAACCGCACAAACCAGTGCCAAGCCCACCCTTATTTGTTGCAAGACCGTGATTGGTCAGGGCAGCCCCAACAAAGCGGGTACGCATGATGTGCATGGAGCCCCTTTGGGTGCTGCTGAAATTACTGCTTCTCGTGCCGCCATTGGTTGGGAATATGGTCCTTTCGAAATTCCTGCTGCGGTGTACAGCGCTTGGGACGCTCGCCCCCGTGGTGAAGCCGCTGAAAATGATTGGAACCAACGCTTCGCTCTCTATCAAGCCCAACATCCCACGGAGGCCGCCGAGTTTATCCGCCGCACTAAGGGCGAGTTGCCTGCTGATTTTGATAAGGCCGTCACCCAATATATTACCAAGTGCCAAGAGAAGGCCGAAACCATTGCCTCACGCAAAGCCAGTCAAAACGCCTTAGAGGCCTTAAGCCCCGGGTTGCCCGAGTTTTTTGGTGGCTCGGCAGATTTGACGGGATCGAACCTCACCAACTGGAGTGGCAGCCGCCCCCTTAAAAAAGGCGTGCCCGGAAACTACTTAAGCTACGGCGTGCGTGAGTTTGGCATGAGCGCCATTATGAATGGCGTGGCCTTGCATGGCGGACTAATCCCCTACGGTGGCACTTTCCTTACCTTCTCGGACTACAGCCGCAACGCACTGCGCATGGCCGCCCTCATGCGCCTGCGCTCTATCTTTGTGTTTACCCATGACTCCATTGGGTTGGGTGAAGATGGCCCCACCCACCAGTCCATTGAACATGTTTCAAGCTTGCGCTTGATCCCCCATCTGGACGTTTGGCGCCCTTGCGATACCACCGAAACGGCGGTGGCCTGGGCCGCGGCTGTAAAACGCCACAATGGTCCCAGCGCGTTAATTTTTAGTCGCCAGAACCTGCCCTTTCAGGCCCGCACTCCGCAGCAAATCGCCGACATCGCCCGTGGCGGCTATGTGTTGAAAGAAGCCAGCGCCAAAGCAAAAGCGGTATTGATTGCCACGGGCTCGGAAGTGGGTTTGGCCTTGGAGGCGCAAAAACTCTTAGAAGCCGAAGGAGTTGCCACCCGCGTGGTATCCATTCCTGCCACCTCAGTCTTTGACACCCAAGATGCGGCGTACCGTGCCAGCGTGTTACCCAAAGGAGTGGCTACCGTGGCTGTTGAGGCGGGTTCCACGGGGCTATGGTGGAAATACGGTTGCAGCGCCGTATTGGGCATTGATACTTACGGCGAATCGGCTCCTGCCGGTGCTCTATTCAAGCATTTTGGTCTCACCGCTGAGAACTTAACCAAAACCGTTAAAGACGTCTTGTAATTATTGTAACGCAACAACTCAACCGGTATATCGGTTGGGTTATTGTATTTGCCGTACTGTATGACAATTTTGTTGCGCTTTTGCCACCCAAACTCTTGACGGATTAGAGTTAATATTAGACACTCACCACAGCGTAAGCACCATTTAAAAATAACAACAATAGAAGCGTTAAGTCCATAACGCCGAAAACAACCATTTTTTAGGGGGTCATACAATGAAGTTATCTAGCCTGTTCTCTAAGGTAAAAGGATCTATTCTTTTGCTTTTGGGTGTGGCGTCACTGGCTGTTTCACTAGACGCCAGCGCCATTCCCGTATTTGCACGACAAACTGGATTTAAATGCGTGGCCTGCCACGTGGGTGGGGAATATCCTCAACTCACGTCCTTGGGTCGCTATTTCAAGTTGACAGGTTACACCCAGGGTGACGCGAAGGACTTCTGGAACCTCACCACCAATATTGATCGCCCACCCGTGGCCATCATGTTGCAATCCGCACGCCAGTACTATGCCAACAATAAGGCGCAGCAAAACGGCACCAACCCAACTTCTGCATACGATATGCAAGTAGTGAGTATATTTGCAGGTGGCCACATAACAGACAACATCGGTGCCTTTGCCCAGTGGACGGGTAATAAATATGATGGCAATACGACAGCAGGAAACCAATATGGTGGAGGTGCTTCGGGTAGCGACAATACCGAATTCCGCTACGCCAACCATGTAGTAACCAAGGACGCCGATTGGATCTTCGGTTCTTATCTCAATAACCGCATCACCATGTCAGACGTGTGGAACACCACAGAAAATTGGAATTCCCAATGGATTGGCTACTTTAACGGCGGTAGTGCACAAGCCCCAACAGCCTTTATCAATGGCGGCGCGTCACAACATAGCGTGATTGGTTTGGGTGCTTACGTGTTTAAAGACAAAACATGGTATGCAGAAGTGGCCGCCTATAAGTCTCAGACACATGGCCTCTTTTCCATCATGACGCAAAACTCTTCAGCAGGCCCAACCTTACTGGATACTTCACCGTATTTTAAATTGGCCTATAACAAAGAGTGGGGTCCACATAATCTAGAGCTGGGCGTACATGGCATGGTTGGCTATGCACATAACACTGGTGTAGGACTTGCTTACTCCGATTGGACGGGTTCTGTTAGCACCTATCGCGATGTGGCCTTTGAAGCGCAATACCAATACATTTTGGATCCCCATTACTTCTCGGCGCATTTCCGCTACACCCATGAGAACGCCAGCAACAATGCCGATCAAATTGGTGCAAGTGCAGCCAATCCTACAAATATACTAAATGAGACTTGGGCTGATATTACCTACATCTACAAAGCCCAATACGGCGCCATGCTGTTCTACAACGGAGCCAGAGGTACCAATGACGCAGTTCTTAACCCCCTGAGTGCCACAGGAAGCCCTGATTGGGATTCTTGGAACCCCAGCATATTCTGGGCACCCTACCAGAACATACGTATTGGTTATACCTATACGTTCTATACCAAAATGGCTGGCAGCAGTTCAGCCAGCGTAGGAGGGACCAGTGCCTTCACGGGATTGAGCCCACATGATTTCAACACCGGCATGCTCTACGCCAGTCTTGTTTACTAATTAGGGGATGAATATGAAAAACATATCAAAAATTCTGACCCTATCCGCCATGGCATTGGCATTAGGGGCTTGCTCCAACATTGAACAAAGCCGCAACCTGGATAACGAGAAGGTGACAGGCAATACCCTGGCCCAACAAGTGTGCTCCACTTGCCACGGCTTGAACGGTCAATCCATTAACCCCACCTTCCCCAACTTGGCTGCGCAATCGAAAGATTACCTATCAGCTGAAATGACGGAATTCAAGGAACATAGCCGTCGGGATCCAGCGGCTCAGGCCTTTATGTGGGGCATTGCGCGCAACTTCACGGATAAACAAATTGCAGAACTATCCGAGTACTTCTCCAAGCAAGCCTCTCCTGTTAATAAAACCTACAGCGACCCCGCTTTGTTGCCCGTGGGTAAGAAAATATTTGAGGAAGGCGCCTTGGAAAATGGCGTTCCCGGCTGCAACGGTTGTCACGGTGTGAATGCCGAGGGCTTGGGCCCTATTCCTCGTCTGGCGGGTCAGCACGCGGATTATCTGTACAAGCAGCTGATGATTTTTGGTTCGGATTATGACGAAGTGGAAACCAAGCATGAAGATAATCTGGAACGTGGTCATGGCGCTGTAATGGAAATTATGGCCCACGGTCTTACCAGCCAACAAAAACTGGCTGTGGCCACATACTTGCAATCACTGAAGTAAACCTTAAGTTGTAGGGCGTCTTCGGATGCCCCGTGCTTCATCCAAACGCCCCGCTTATGCGGGGCGTTTGCATTTGTAATGGGACTCATTCTTGACGCCACTTTAGCAGGGTCGGGACGCTGATTTAACCACTTTACATCAGCATAATCTTGGCGCACCATAATGTTACCTGGGGGGTAATGGGCGTAATATTCGCCTTCTTGAATGTATACGGAGAATCATCATGAACCCCTCCTCAAATCACCCTTTCAAACAATTCCTCACTATTTTAGCCCTATGCGCATTGCCTTCATTGGCCTTAGCCGATGAAGCCAATGACGTCCTAAAAGCACGCATTAATGACGTTGTTCAAGCCGCTGAGAAAGTCACTTTAAGTTATAAACAATTGCGCACTGATGTAATGGCCAACAACGATGAAGCGGTAGAAACGGATAAACGCGCCGTTGAAGCCGCTGAAAAGAGTTTTCGTAAAGCCCAGCAGGGGGCGCGTAAGCAGATTAACGCCATGCATGTGAAGGCCACCGAAGGCAAGTAACGCAGCCTAGGTCTTGGTGCCGGGTTCTTCCCCGGTAGTGATTGAGCCTGTACGCGCAAAGTGGGAATGTTTTCCGTCTGCGCAGGCGGGGTGAATGGTATTGCTTAAAAAATGAGCTAGGTGATGGGGTGGCTGATGGGGCTCGAACCCACGACAACCGGAATCACAATCCGGGGCTCTACCAACTGAGCTACAGCCACCATTGAAGGCGAAAACAATCTTTTTGCCAGTACAAAGTTCACCAATTGGCATGCCCGACAGGAATCGAACCTGTAACCCCCAGCTTAGAAGGCTGGTGCTCTATCCGATTGAGCTACGGGCACCCGTCAGGTACTGCTTAAAATTGGTCGGGGTGGAGAGATTCGAACTCCCGACATCCTGGTCCCAAACCAGGCGCGCTACCAGGCTACGCTACACCCCGAACCGCCCATTATCCCCATTGCCACCGTAAAAATCAAATTACCAGATGACATCGGCTCCCGCAGGAGGGGTGAAATGAAAAGTATTGACCCCAAAGATGGGCTGTTTATCCAGATGATTAAAGCGAATGGAGATGGTGTGGCCAAAGCTGTCTTGCAATTCCATACGGGCCAAGGAGTCCGCCCCAAACCCTAAGCGAATATGCTCAAAGCCTGAATCGGTGTTTTTGGGCGTGGCGTCCACCCATTCCAGGGCCTCACTCACCCCACCCTCTTTTAAGGTAAAACCCTTCTCTAGGGCGTTGTCTCCGGCCAATAAGGCCGCAGGAGTGGAACCCAGGCTTTGGGTTAACTTTTTACGGGTCACTTGGCGCAAATCCGGGTCCCAAACCCACAGGGTCTGGCCATCGCCCACAATGGTTTGCGGAAATGGGCTGCGATACTCCCAGCGAAATTTGCCCGGTCTGGAAAACTCAAAGGTGCCCGTGGAGGCGGCGCCCTCTGCTTTCCCTTGGGCGTTGAGCGTGGTCTGAGTGAATTCAGCACGCCCATTTTGCGTGCCGCTCACAAACTGTTTCAAACGTTCCAGTCCGCTGGCGTCAGCGTGCAAGGCCAGCAACAGCAGGATAGGGGTCAGACCCCACCAGGGGTCAGACCCCTGGGGGGGTCTGACCCCTATCTTAACCCCGGTTTTATTCTCCACCAGGCACCAACACTTCGCGATTGCCATTGGTGGCCATGGAGGACACCAGTCCTGCTTTTTCCATATCTTCAATAAGACGTGCGGCGCGGTTGTAGCCAATGCGCAGATGGCGTTGTACCAATGAAATAGAGGCACGGCGCGACTGCAGCACAATGGCCACAGCTTGGTCGTAGAGCGGATCCCGCTCGCCTGAGGCGCCATCTTCACCGGTGCCACCCAAAGCTTGCTCCGCGGCAATGGCAGCACCGCCATCCAACAGACCATCAATGTAGTTGGGTTCCCCTTGGCGTTTTAAGAAGTTCACCACGCGGTGCACTTCATGATCCGCCACATAGGCGCCATGCACGCGCTGCGGGTAACCGGCCCCTGTGGGCAGGTACAGCATATCCCCTTGTCCCAACAGAGCCTCGGCCCCCATCTGGTCCAGAATGGTTCGGGAATCCACACGACTGGATACTTGAAACGATACACGGGTGGGAATGTTGGCTTTAATTAAGCCGGTGATTACATCCACGGAGGGGCGCTGGGTGGCCACCACCAAGTGGATGCCGGCGGCGCGCGCTTTTTGCGCAATGCGCGCAATGATCTCTTCCACCTTCTTGCCCACCACCATCATCAAGTCCGCCAACTCATCAATCACCACCACCACATTGGGTAATGTAGACAAGGGTTCGGGTTCGTCCGGAGTTAAGGAGAAGGGATTGGGAATGGGGGATTCTGCTTTCTCCGCATCGGTAATTTTAGTGTTGTAGCCGGCTAAATTGCGCACACCCAAAGTGGACATAAGCTTATAGCGCTTATCCATTTCCACCACACACCATTGCAGCGCATGCGCCGCTTCTTTCATGTCCACCACCACAGGTGCCAACAGATGGGGAATGCCGTCATATACAGAGAGCTCCAGCATCTTGGGGTCCACCAATATGAGGCGCACTTGTTGCGGCGTGGCTTTATACAGCAGGCTTAAGATCATGGCGTTAATAGCCACAGATTTGCCAGAACCCGTGGTACCGGCCACCAGCAAATGCGGCATTTTGGCCAAGTCCACCACCACGGGGTTACCCGCAATATCCTTACCCATGGCAATGGTAAGGGGGGATGCCATGTCACCATAGGCGGCGGAACCAATAATTTCAGACAAACGCACCACTTCACGGCGCGGATTAGGAATTTCTAACCCCATACAACTCTTACCCGGAATGGTTTCTACCACGCGGATGTTGCCTACAGATAAGGCGCGCGCCAAATCTTTTACCAAGTTTACAATCTGACTGCCCTTCACACCCACCGCCGGTTCAATTTCGTAGCGCGTGATGACAGGTCCGGGGTAGGCGGCCAGTACCTTGGCTTCCACATTAAAGTCCGCCAACTTGCGCTCAATGAGGCGTGATGTGAACTCTAAAGTTTCAGCGGAGACGGTTTCGCCATGGGAATCTGCTTCATCCAAAAGAGCCAAAGGAGGTAAATCGGAATCGGGCATATCTTGGAAGAGGGCCGCTTGTTTTTCTTTTACCGCCCGGGTGGATTGTGGAATTTGAATAACCGGAGGGGTAATCAGCAAAGGCTCTTGGGTGTCCTTTATCTTACGTGCTTCCACCACCACGGCTGAGCGCGCTTCTTCAGCGCGACGTCCCACGCGGCGGTCTTGCCAAGCGCGCGCCCCTTGGATAGTGCCTAACACTGCACGCTCCACGTAAGCCCCCACAGATTCGGAAAACTTGAGCCACGACATACCCGTGAGAAGCGAGAACCCAATG
>Ga0214234_100207_pt1 | contig 15830 bp, 30 predicted proteins | sample TroBogypolimnion_43_FD_153072 | JGI IMG/M metagenome (GOLD analysis project Ga0214234, IMG submission 153072) | Freshwater microbial communities from Trout Bog Lake, WI - 08JUL2008 hypolimnion | ecosystem: Environmental > Aquatic > Freshwater > Lake > Hypolimnion/Profundal zone | place: Trout...
ATCAAGAAACATTGAATTACATTGGGCTAGTACCGACTATATTATGGAAAAAGGTGGAGTGATTTGATTCTTATTAATCAGCAAAGTCTTAAAGACTGGGCTATTAAACATAAGATTCCGACTCCACCTGACGCACATTATGTCGGACAGGTATTAAATGATGAAATTAGGGCAGTAGTGGTATTTTGCGGTTTTTATGGTAAATCTTGCATGATTCATGTGGGGTCAGAAGGTGAGCATTGGGCAACTAAAGACTTTCTTAAAAAGGTCTTTGATTATCCGTTTAACACATTGAAATTAAAGGTTATAATTGGCACAGTTGCAGGGAGTAACAAAAAAGCCCTAAAACTAGACCGACACCTTGGTTTCAAAGATGTTGCTTTTATTCCTGACGCACATGACGATGGGGATTTGGTAATTCTAGAAATGCGCCCAGAATATTGTAAATGGGCATAAGGAGATAGTAATGGGTGCAGGTTCGACATTTTCACAAGGCGCTAACGCTAATACAGCTAATCCGTATGCTGGAACAACAAGCCCTTATTTTGGTGCTGCACAAGCTCAAACTTTAGGCAATCTTGCTGGCGCACAACAAGCCACTCAAGCCAATCGTGTAAATCAGAATACTCCTTATGCAAGTTTAAATTACACGCAAGGCGTAGATGCTAATGGCAATCCTACATGGACAGCTAATCAACAATTAGCGCAACCACTTCAACAATCTTTAAATAATATTTCTCAAAATGTAGCAAATACTACTGCAAATCCATTTAATACAAGTGCTTACCAAAATCAACTTTTGAATGCTTCTAGCCCTCAATTTCAACAGGCTGGGCAAGCTCAACAAGCACAAGGAGTTGGTCAATCCCCAACTTTGCAAACCAGCGTTGGAGGAACAGGTACTCAAGGCTGGGATGCTGCAACTCAAATGATTATGAGTCGTTTGCAACCACAAATAGCTCAACAAAAAGAACAACAAGACGCACAATTAGCTAACCAAGGCATTGTGCCTGGTACACAAGCCTATGACAATGCTATGCGTACATTTAACCAGGGTCAAAATGACTTATTAACTAGCGCACAAATGCAAGGTGCTAACTTACAAAATCAATTATTTAATCAAAATGTAACTGCTGGACAATTTGGTAATACTGCGTTGCAGAATCAAAATTCTATGAATTTAAGCAATACTCAACTTGGAAATCAAGCTGGACAACAAAATTACACTAACCAGTTGGCAGGACTTGGTTTAAATAACCAGTATGCCCAACAAGGTTATGCAAATGCTGTTACAGGTCAACAAGCTAATAATGCTGCATTGCAAAACAATTATTCGCAAAATTTGGCTGCTTACAATAACCCATTACAGCAATTAGGCGCTTTTCAAAGTGGTACTAACCCTAGTTACATTAATGCACCGCAACAAGCTGCGGTTGCAGGCCCTGATTATACAGGTGCTTTAGCTACTCAAACTAACGCTAATATTGCAGCGCAAAATGCTGCATTAGGACAAGCTACTAATCAAACTGCTGGTTTGTATGGTTTAGGCTCTGCTGGTATTTTAGGTTTGGCGGCTAACCCTGGCGCATTATCTAGTATTGGTAATGGTATTTCAGGTGCTTATAACTGGTTAACTAGCTAATATGTTTAAAAGTAAACATTCTGGTTGGACTTGGGAATTAAAGCGTACTCCTTTTGGTGGTGGCGGCGGTGGCTTTATTTCAGCTATTACTGACCCTATTTCTAGCGCTCTTGGTACTGATGGCGGTAACGGTGGCTTACTTGGCGGTCTTGCACAAGTAGATAAAGCAGTCAATCAAATACCTGGCGGTTGGATAACTGTAGCTGGATTAGCTGCTGGTGGCGCTGCGCTTGCTTATGCGCCTGAAGTTATGGCTTTAGCTGCGTCTGAAGGAATAACTCCTGAAGCTGCTGCATTAGCTACTGGAACAGCGCCTATTGATGTTGCTACAGGCGCTACAGTACCTTTAGACACATTAGCTGCTGATGTCGGCACTTCTACAGGAACAGGTCTAACTGGTGGCGCTGGTGGCTCTACAGGTATTCTTAGTGGTGGCACAACTGCTGGTTTAACTGCGCCTACAAGCGCTGCTATTGCTGTAGACCCTGCTATTGTTGCTGGTACTGGCGCTGAATTACCTGCTGCTGGAACTACTGCTACAGGCGCTGCTATGGGTGCAGGAACAAGTGGTGTAGGAAGTTTAAGCCCTGCATTACCTGCTGCTGGCGCTACTGAAACAGGCACAATGTCTGCTGCATTAGCACCAAATACAGTTTTAGGAACAGGTTTAGAAGGTGGTGGCGCTATTGGCGCAAGTTACCAATTAGGTGCTAATGGATTGCCAGCAACTGATATATTAGGCAGCCCAATTCAAGGTAGCTCAGTAGGGTTAAATGGAAGCACAGCAACACCTACAACTTTTTCTTCTTCTGATTTAGCAAAATTATTGCAATCTAGTGCAGCTTCAGGTGCATCTAATGCTTTGCAACAAATAGCAAAATCTAATACCGGAATGGCATTACCAAACTTAGTGCGTGGCAATCAAAACCCATTTACTTATACAGCACAACAACCTATTCAAAACGCACGGCCAATGGATTTAAGTGCGCTGTCTAAATTACTAAAGCAGGGATAATCATGGCAGATATAACAGACCAACAATTTCTATCACAAGACCCTGAAGTCTTGGGTTTACAAAGACAACGCCAGTTAGCTAATTTGCTGACAGGTCAAGCCTTTAATGCGCCACAAGGTCAAATGATTAGTGGGCATTATGTTAAGCCTTCTGCATTGCAACAAGCACTTCCAATGATTAATGCTGCTATTGGTGGTATTACTAATGCTAATTTAGATACTAAACAGACTGAATTAGCTGCTGCATTGCGTGGCAAACAACAAGAAGCAGTAAAGCAATTTGTAAATGCTACCAATCCTCAAGAGCGTTTTGCAGCAGGTACAAGTCAATATGCACCATCAGAATTGCAAAAAACTGCTTATGGAATGGTTGCACCGCAAAAACTTGCAGAAGGTGAAACTATTAGCCAACTCAATATGGGTACTGGTCAATATGAGCCTATGGCACAAGGTGGTCAAAAGAAAACTGAGGCTATTCGTGGATATGAAATGGCTAAGTCACAAGGCTTCCCTGGTAGTTTCTTCGATTATGAGCAACAATTAAAGCGTGCCGGTGCTTCTAATGTAAGCGTAAGCATGGATAAAGGCATTGCTGCACAAGTTGGCCCAATGATGAAAGAAGGTCAATTACAGGCTACTAGCGCTGTTAAAGGTATAGATGCTGCAAATCAAGTTATTAATGCTTTAGATACTAATAAACTGTTTACTGGGCCATTAGCTAATCAAAAATTAAGCATTGCACAATTAAGCACTACATTTGGTGGCGCTTCTGGTGATTTAACTCAAAAAATTAATAATACTCGTGCTGCTATTCAAGGACTTGCTGAGATTACATTGCAAGGCCGTCAAGAAATGCACGGTCAAGGCGCTATTACTGAATCTGAAGGTAAATTAGCTGAAAGAGCTAAATCAGGAAATATAAGTCTAACTCCTGGTGAATTAAAACAACTTGCTAATGCTGCTAAAAGGGCTGGTGAGTTTACTTATAATAATTACCAAACTAAGTTACAAATCATGGCTAAAGACCCTGCTACTGCTCAAATGGCCCCATATTTTGCAGTTAATCAAATGCCTACTAGACAAGCTCCGCAACAAGCGCAACAAATACAGCCTAATGCTAATCAACAACTTAATATTCCATCAACTAATGGTTGGTCTGTAATAGGCGTTAAATAATGGCTCAATACACAGTACAAGCTCCTGATGGTAAAGAAATTACATTAGAAGGCCCTGCTGGTGCTTCGCAAGAAGATGTTATTGCACAAGCACAAAAGCTATATCAACCTAAAGCTAGTGTAGAAGTTTCTGCTGCTCCTGCTGCACAATTTGGTGAAACTGGCGGTGGTGCTGCTACTGGTAAACCCTTATTAGTAAATCGCACTAATGTACAAGCAGAGCCTAGACCACTAGAGTCTGCAATGGCTGGTCTTACTAAATCAATGATAGATGTACCTGTTGCTGCTTCTCAATTAGCTACAGGTGGTAATTTAGGTACAAGTCAATTAGCCCAAAGACTAGGTCAACAAGCCGGTGCTTATCAAGAAGCTAATCCTGTATCTTATGGCGCTGGTCGAATAGCTGGAATGGTTGCACCTGCAATGGCTGGTGGTAGTGCTATAGGCGCTATTCCTTCTTTTGCCAAAGCTGCACCATTAATGCAAAATGCTGCTTTAGGCGGTATTTCTGGAATGTTAACGCCTGAAGAAACAGGTAAAACAGGTCAAGAGTTATATAAAGAACAAGTAAAACAAGGTGGTATTAGTGCTACTATTGGCGCAGCAATAACTCCATTTCAAAAATTAGCGGGAATATTGCGTGGGCCAGAGCAACCAGCACAAATGGCTGGCGCTGTCCAAAAAGCTAGAGATGTAGGTTATGTAATTCCTCCTACACAAGCAAGAGGTGATATTGCTAATCGTTTAATGGAAGGCGTAGCAGGAAAGATTACTACTGCCCAAAACGCTAGTGCAAGAAACCAAGAAGTTACTCATAAGTTAGTAGCAAAGTCTTTAGGACTTCCAGAAGATGAAGTTATCCTTCCTGAAGTATTAAAAGGGCTTCGTCAAACTGCTGGTGAGGCTTATGCTAAATTGGAAAACATTGGCACAATTATCCCAGGTAAAGAATACACAGAAGGACTCAATAAGATTGCCGGTAAAGCATTAAAAGCACAAGAAGGCTTCCCTAATGCTCCTGCTAGTCCTGTTGTTGCATTAATAGATTCTTTAAAATCCCCTTCTTTTGATTCTTCTGCTGTTATTGCTAAGATTAGTGATTTAAGAAATACTGCTAATAAGGCTTATGCTTCAGGAGATACAGACCTAGGAAAAGCTAGTAAAGATGCTGCCGCTTTACTTGAAAATACTATTGAAAAGCATTTAAAAGATACTAATGCTACTGCTTTGCTTAAAGAATTCCGTGATGCAAGACAGTTAATTGCTAAGTCATATTCTGTAGAAAAAGCTTTAAATCCAGCTTCAGGCACAGTAGATTCAAGACAATTAGCCGCCCAATTAAAGCGTGGTAAACCATTATCAGAGGAATTAAAGACTGTAGCGGAGTTTGCTAGTCAGTTTCCAAAGGCTTCCCAAGTTACAGAGAAAATGGGTAGCTTGCCACAAATTAGCCCTATAGATTATGGTTTAGGTGGATTGGCAGCGTTATTAACTAACCCTATGGCTATTGCTGGCGTTGCTGCTAGACCAGCTTTAAGGGCTGCTGCATTATCTAACCCTGTGCAAAATAGCTTAATTCAAGGTGCTAAAATGACACCTGACCAAGCAAATTTAGCTAAATTATTAAGTATTAGAAGCCTGCAAACTGGCTACAAAGGAGCAACAAATGAGTAGAAACGGTAGCGGTACATATAACCTACCTGCGGGTAATCCAGTAGTTACAGGAACAACTATTACAAGTAGCTGGGCTAATACTACTATGCAAAATATAGCTGATGGATTAACTCAATCTGTAGCTTCTGATGGTCAAACTCCAATGTCAGGTGCATTGAATATGGCAACAAACAACATTAATAATGTTGGTACACTAACAGCCTTAACAGGCATCTTTGGCGGGACATACTGATAAAATAAGGTTATGCAAGCATACTTAATTACCAATAAAATCAACAACAAAGGCTTTACTTTTAAAAGGATTTAATCATGGCCGCAACTTCGTTCACGCCTATCAGCCTGTACTATAGCTCAACAGCATCTAATGTCCCTACGGCAGGTAACTTAGTTGCTGGCGAATTAGCAATCAACACCGCAGATGGGGTCTTGTACTACAAGGATTCTAGCGGTGTTGTGCAAAGTATTGCTTCCAAAGCTGGTAACTCAGGTTCATTTACCAACTTAGCTTATACAGGAACATTTACAGGCGGTACAGGAATAGTTAATTTAGGTTCAGGACAGTTTTATAAAGATGCTAGTGGTAATGTAGGTATTGGTACTGCTAGTCCTAATGTAAAGCTAGATGTAATAGGAGATATATCTGCTGGTGATGGAGGAAACACTAAAGGAATTAGATTAGGGAGCAATGGTTTTCAAGCTGCTCTTTTATATAACGGCAATGGAAATTTAGATATTTCTCCTAGGTCTGGATTTGCAACGGTTTTTAAAGCATCTGAAGCTGGTTCAGAGTATATGCGTATTGACTCTAGTGGTAATGTGTTGGTTGGTACTACAAGTAGAACATCAAACGAAAAAATGACAGTAGTTTCAACTGGTAATGCAGAATCTCTTGCTTTGACAAGCAATGGCACTTATGCAACACTATTAATAAGCAGTAATCTTGCAAGCGGAAGTAGAAATTTAACCCAGTTTAGAGTTCTTTCAACCGATGTAGGCAGTATTTCAAGCAATGGAACAATTACCATATATGGCACTACTTCAGACTATCGTTTAAAAACTGAAATAGCCCCTGTAATTGATGCTGGTGAAAGACTTGATGCGTTAGAGCCTATTGAATACGATTTTAAGGCTGGAGGTCGTACTCGTGGCTTCCTAGCCCATCAATTTGCAGAAGTTTATCCAAACAGCGTAAGCGGTAAAAAAGATGCCGTTGATGAAGACGGAAAACCAGTTTATCAGGGTATGCAAGCCTCAACTTCTGAAGTAATGGCTGATTTAATTGCAGAAATACAATCACTCCGTAAACGCGTAACAACATTAGAAGCACAATTAACAGTTAAATAACCACGAAAGGAAATAACATGGAAAACATAAAGAAAAACCAAGTTACTATTGACGATGTAGAGTACGCATTTGAGGACATGACGCCAGAGCAACAAGCTATGGTTAATCACCTTATTGATTTAGACCGCAAGATTGGTAGTTCACAGTTCAATTTAGACCAGCTTAATGTTGGCAAACAAGCATTTTTGACTATGTTGCGTGAGTCATTAAAAGTAGAGGTGACAGAATGAATTTCACCTTTACATGGATATTAGACAAATTTGGTTTTACACCAAAAGCTGCTTTTGACTTTCCTGTTAAACCAGCCGCCAAAAAAGTTGCCAAAAAAGCCACTAAAGTTGCTGCTAAGAAAACAAAAACAACTAAAAAGTGAGCATAGTCGTGGAAATTGACCCTGTAAAATTTGGCGTAACTTGGCAAAAAGTAGAAAATATGGAGTACGAGGTAGCTGAACTACGCAAAGATGTTAAAGCGTTGCTTGAGTTAGCCAATAAGGGTCGTGGCGGTCTTTGGGCTGGCATGATGGTAATTTCCGCAGTTTCCGCTTTTATAGGTTTTATAAGTCATTACATTACAGGCAAATGAAAAGCCGCACTATGTGGTTTTCGTTTTTGCTTGTAGTGTTTGGCGCACTATTTGACAACTTTTCTTATTTGCAATCAGTTATAAACGAAAGATACTATGGCATTATTTTGGTTATTGTCGGTATTATTGTCGCTGTATTGCGCTTTCTTACTACTGGGCCTGTAGAATGATATATATCTTATATATACTTTTAGTCCCTATTAACCTTGTTATAACATTGTTAGCACTTGTTATAGCCCCTGTATTGCCTTTGTTTGCTAATCAGCAAGAAGGCTGGTTAGACAATCATTCCTCATGGGGTGTTGGGCCACGATTACCGACCTATTTAGGCTGGTTTATGACCCCTGATAACTCTTTAGACGGTGATGCTACTTTTGCCCAATTAAACCCACCTTGCTATCTTTCACAAATAAAATGGCTTATTCGTAACCCTGCATACGCATTTGGGCTAAGATATTTAGTACCGCTATATATAACTGCTATATACGGTGACAAAACAATTAAGGACAATGACAATGCAAAAGCTGGTTGGTGCTTTATCAAAGCTAACGGACTTTTTCAATTTACTGTTATTGCCCCTATTGGTTTTGCTCGTTGTATTTATATTAATTTGGGGTGGAATATCCGTGCTTTGGTCGATGATAATGTGGTTGATAAGCCAAATCCTTGGATGGCTACCTTTGTTTTCAGCCCAAGAATCTCGGGGTACAAATGATTGACCATGTCAAAATTATCATTATTGCTGTGGTTGTATCTTTTTGTTTCGGTAGTGGCTGGTGGTTGGGTTATTCTAAATACCTTAATTACAAGACAGAGATTGAAATTGTCGCCAAGACACAAGAAGCCAAAGTCGAATCAATCACAAAACAACACGAATTAGTCACTAAAGGAATAGCCAATGAATATGAAGCTAAACTTACTGCTTTGCGTAACTACTATCGGGCTACTAGCGTGTGGAATAACCCCAGTAGCAGTAAAGTGTCCGGCATTTCCACAGCCCCCACAGTCGCTGATGTTGCAACCGCCTACAATCTTCTTGCTGGACAATGCGCTGAAACAACCCAACAAGTAGTAAGTTTGCAAGACTGGATTAGAGAGCAGGCTGGCATTAAGTAATTCCTCTGTTATAATGGTGGAATGACTAAATGCACAATAGAAAACTGCCAAAAACCGTCTTTATCTAAAGGACTTTGTAATGCCCATTATCTTAGGATGAAAAAAGGGCGAGAAATGACAAAGCCAGTAAGAGAAAGAAATACCACTAAAACCTGTATTGAGTGCGGAAAAAAAACAAATGGTAAGGGTGCATTTTTAAGATGTGCTTCTCATTACAAAATTTTCAAAAGAAAAAAAATTAGAGAATTTCTTGTACAAAAATTAGGTGGAAAGTGCAAAATGTGTAATGGTGTTTTTCCAAATGTTGCTTTTGATTTTCACCATCTTGGCAATAAAGAAGCAGACATTTCTAGTATGATTGGTAAATATTCTGAAGCTGAAATAGAAAAAGAAGCTGATAAATGTATTTTATTGTGTGCAAATTGTCATAGGATTCACCATGCAGGGTAATTTTCAAGAATGTCTTGGTTTAGTTCTTAAAAGCGAAGGAGGCTGGACTGGCACACAAGGTTTAAAGGGCGACCCTGGCGGTGAAACGAATTTAGGGGTCACTAAGGCAGTTTGGGAAGAATGGGTAGGTCATCCTGTCGCTACCATGAAAAACCTCACTAAAGACCTTGTGGCCCCTTTGTATGAGCAACGCTACTGGAGACCTTGTTATGGAGAAGTATTACCTAGGGGAGTCGACCTGCTTAGTTTTTCAATGGCAGTTAACGCAGGCCCAGGCAGGGCAGTTAAACTTCTTCAACAATCTCTTGGATGTGTACCTGACGGAGTTATTGGCCCAGCAACAAGAAGCCTTATTCTCGCAAGTAATAGTGCAACTCTTATCGCAAAATTCTCTGAAACTAGGAGAGAGTATTACAAATCATTAAAGACTTTTCCTATCTTTGGTAAAGGCTGGCTTGCAAGGGTAGATAATGAAGAAAAACAAGCCTTAAATATGGCTAAAAACGGATAGCTACAAATAGCACTAAGCCTAATGCTGACAATACCCCTAGAATCGACCAGAAGTGGCTGTATTCGCTTTTATCAGGTCTTTGTATAGCTGTACACCAACTAGCATCTTTAAATGCTTCTGAAGCTGAATTATAGCTTTTGCCGACCATTCCATAATTGCGTGTACTCATAGTTACTTCCCCTTGTTGACAGTTAATCGTTAGACTATTGTTTTTTTCTTTTACTATCATTTTTTTCCTGTTTTATGTATTTGCGAAGAATACTCAAAATACCTTCTTCTACCAGTATTCCAAGCCCTTCTTTGTCAAAATGCACTAAAGCGTCTGCGCTTCCATCTTCATGCTCTTTTACTATTTCTATTTGAATATTCATTTCTCTTGTGCCTTATTTGTATTAGGCTTTCTACCATCTTTATATCCATTGTCATAAGCCCTAATTTTTTCTGCTTTCAACGCTTCTATTTCAGCTTTTTGCTGGCGTAGCATGGTGGCTATTTCTTCTCTAGTTACCAGCTTGTACCAACTATCCACTTCCAATAAAATAGCTAGTTCATTTGCAGTCATACATTTCCCCATAAGTTAGCCAAGGTTTAGACACTAATTTGTACCCAAAGATGTACCATAATGGCCCACTAGACACTTCTACAATCCGTCTTTTGCTTTCAATAGCAACTAGCTTTTCAAGAGTATGCGTAATGTGGTTTTTATACTTAAACATTTCTCTAAACGCTGATTTGGTACGAATACGCTTATCCACATATACCCCCTTCTTTAGCTGCTAAAGACTTCATATAAGTTTTTAAAGCCTTGTCATCTTCTTTGAATATTTTGTTAAATAGGTTATGTGTAGGCATCCTTGCTGTATGGGCGTGAAATGTGCCATGCAAAACATAGTAAGAAAATGCCCTACAAGCCAACTCAAACTCTTGGCAATCTGTTTTTTGAGTGCATTTGTCGCAAGGTGCTTCAGCTTCAAATACTCGTCTAATGTATGTATCCATATCCCCTTAATAAAAGTAGCAGGTCAGGTCTTTTTAGTTTGAAATCCCCAAGGGCCATAAAGCTGAATAGTGTCAAGACCTGCTATGTAAGTAATTTATTAAAGTTTTATGCACTTTTATATAGGGATAAACCCTTATGTTGTATTTATGCAAATGTCTAATATATGCTACAAATTTCGGACAACCACCTAAAAAAAATATTGCTATAAGTGCATGAAATTTAAAGAAAAATTCATGCAAAAATAGGACATTGACAGGCATAACAAAGTAAATTTCCCTGTAAAAACAAAGTAATTAAAAATACAGGGAAAAAAGTTTCCCGAACGGGAAGAATGTAAGAAAAAGTAGGGTAAATTACAGAAATATTCCCGAACGGGGCATTTTGTAAGAAAAAGTTAATGGTTTAAAAATGACTCATTAATGAGTCATTATTGACTTAAGGGCTTATTTATGAGTCATTAACTTTACAATCCAATGTCAACAACTTTACAATCAGCCGTCAAAACTTTACAAAAATGTCAACAAAACTGTTGATATGGATACTTTTTGTCAATAACTGTACATATAGGTATTAATATGTATATTAAATATATACTTATGGGTATCAAAATGTATCGTATTATTTACAAAAACCGACAATAAGTAACATATATGTTACTAGACTGTATTTGGCACTTGCAACCAATGGGTCAAAAAGCCGCAAAATAACTCAATTACTGCATCCTACATTGGCGGCTTAACGCCCAAAAAGGTGACCTACTTGCTTCTTTACGCTTTCGGTCATTGTAAGGTGAGGCTGGCCCTCGTGTGAAGGAGTAATGGAAGGGGAAACCAAGCCAGCCTCGTGATTAGTTTAACTTATTTTTAAGTTTATAAATACCAAGCAAATTTAAAAACATTTGATAGCCGTCTTTAAGGTCTTGCTCACTATGCTCATAAATGGCTACTTCATTTGTTTCGCCATTAATGTATACATTGGCGCATCGTGCAGATGGGGCTAAAACTTCTCTATACGCTGCTAATTGAGTGATATGCTCTGTATAGGGTGTTAGGTCACCAGGGCTTTTTTCCGTAGTCTTAAAGTCAATTACAACCCCAGTAAAGTCATGGCGTGGTTTGCAATACAAATCGCACTTACCACCATAGCCTTCTTGGTTTACTAGGGACTGCTCTGGAATCCACATCTGAGTCCCAAAATGGGCTGTTATGGCGTCATCTACTACACGGACATACGCTGGCATATCCGGTAGGTAATCTTGGTTGTAAAACGATTCTATGAAGTCATGTATAAGAGTACCCCTAGCCATAGCATCTTGGGATTTTCTTTTAGATAACTCTAATATTCTGGATATATAGTCTTTTTCTTCTTCTTGCAGACCTCTTGGGTTTTCTGCGGCAGCTTTAATGGCCTCAGTCTGAAACCATGTATTAAGTCCAGATTTAGATAATTGGCTGTTAATTGTAGAAACGGAAGGTACGAGAGTGCCTGGGTTAGCTTTGGCATCTCTAAGCGTTGTATTTCTTTCTTTTCCATTTTTACCTGTAGTTGTATAGCGTGGTGCGCCTGTTTTTGCACAATACCAATGTTCTGACATTTATTTCCCCTTTAAATACTTATTTCAATAATTCTAAAATTGTTTCTCTATCTGTATCATTTAAACAACAGTCTGCACATACTTGAATCACATCTTTGAGTATTAATTCCAAATCTAAAGGCTCAAAAGAAATTAACCGCCTTTCTTCATCTACTCCATAGGCTTCCATAGTAATAATGGCTTTTTCACCAATAACATCTTTGATGTGACTCAGCATGGCTATCTCCTAAAAAGGGGTGTCATCGTCAATGGTATGGCGCTTAATTTCATCGCTACCAGCAGGTTTAAATCCCATCGGTTCTTTTACTTTGCCTACAGAAACGCTAAAGAATTTACCAGCTTTAGGTGATTCTTTTACCCATGCTGATAGCCAATGCTCTTTACCGTTAATCATAATTGACCCAGTAAAATCGGGGTGCGATTCAGAAATCTTGCGTGTGTTTTTGAAAAGGCTTCCTGCGCCTTCTTTCATTTCGTAGGCCATCTTAAATTTCCTTAGCTTTTACTACTGGTTTAGGTGACGAAGCGGCATTACCATCATCGTCTGCTTGTACTACTCCTACTACTGCTGCTAATGCGTATCTACGCATATAGGTTAGTGCTGACCCTGCGCCTTGTGCATCAGGCTTAGTTACAGGTACAGACATTTCTTGACTTATAAATTCCCCTGATTTATGGGAAATAATAGTGGTTAAACGCATAGACCCATCGTAATATTCCCCAGGGAATTGCAAAACCGCCAACCCATTTTCAGAAAGAAGGCTACGGCAAGCATCCCAAACAGACTCAAGGTCAGCATATTTAGACTTAAAAAAAGGATTAGCAGAGTCTTTAATCGCATGGGTCATTTTTCCTTGCACAATGGATAAAGCTAGTGTTAAGTTAGCAATAGAGTCAGAAGTAATCATTTTGCACCTCTAATTGTTGGGAAAGATTCAAGAGGATTTCCAAAGATTGCGCCAAAATCGTTAAACAATTCTTTAAGGACTACATTTTTACTTGGTTTACCACAAGCCTGACGGATGCAATCTACTTGCGATTGGGACATAAATTCATTGCTGAATTCCATGTCATCTAAAGCCTTCTCTAAAAATTCTTCATGCTCTAGCATTAATTGGTGTAATTGACTCATCTAATTCCCCTTAGATACATAGCAAAATTGCTATAAATAAGACTATAAGACAACTTATAAAGTTTTGCAATACTCTTGTGAAATATATTATTTTTATGTAAGATTGACGCATGAAAACAACATTCGCACTTACAGACGCACAAATAATTGGTCTTTTAGGGGGCGCTAAAGCAGTAGCAAACCTATTTAAAATAGACCAAGCAGCCGTAAATCAATGGAAAGTCAATGGTATTCCTCTTAACAGGCTGGTATTTTTGGCGGCAGAAATAGAAAAACAATCTAATGGTTTGGTAACTCGTCAAGATATGTTTCCCAAATTGGCATTGTATGTTTGGCCTGAGTTGTTAAAAAACAACAGTTTTGGCAAACAAGATGAAATTGAGTAATGTAACCATTTGCGCCATAGATTCAGTACAACCAGACAAAGCTAAAAAAGCCATAGAAAGAAGTAAAAGAAACATTGAATTTGGTGGTGAATTGTTTATTGACCACATGAGTATTAACAGTCGGCAAGCGTATAGCCAATTTATCCTTCAAGAGTTGCATAAATACATCCATACGGACTTTGTTTTAATAGTGCAATGGGATGGGTGGGTAATTGACGCAAGCGCCTGGCAACCCCAATTTTTAGATTACGATTACATAGGTGCTGTATGGCCTTGGCATCCTGAAGGACTAAGAGTTGGTAACGGAGGTTTTTCCCTTAGAAGCAAGAAACTGTTGGAATTAACCAACACTCCTAAGTTTGTTTACGACAATAAAAACGAAGATGATTTAATCTGTCATTTAAATCGTGATTACCTGGTTAGCAACGGAATAAAGTTTGCACCGGAAGAGTTAGCAAGGTATTTTAGCTATGAAAGAGAGTTATCAAATCTGCAAACCTTTGGTTTTCATGGGGATTTTCACATGAGTAAATACTTGTAGTATTATTGCAGTCCGCACTCCAGGCGTACTAAGCACCTAAATCGGTGGCGTGGAAGAAAAGATAGGCAAGTGATGCACCCCACTTCAGCCTAGTAGCGTTAAATGGCGACTACACAAGATTTTAGGGACAAGGTGATACAAGACCTTTAATCGAATGACCATTAACTCAGGTAGGACTGGTTAGTAACATATAAGTTACTAATGGGTCAGTTGATAGTTTCCTATCACCCTTGGTCAACCTATGTTGTAAATATACAACTAAGGGTTTGTCATAGGTGACAGTAGCTAAAAATAATAAGAAACTAAATTCCTAGACACAAATTACTTTGTCTAGTAACTAAAGGGGATTTAAATGAAAGATGCTATTGGAGTTGCAATTCTTGGTATTATTTTAGGTTGTATGTTTGGTTATGGGTCAGCCCACGCACAAACTTATCAGATGACAAACCCACAAGGTTACAGTCAAGGTACAGTACAGATTCAAGGTAATACAGCACAGTTTGTAAATCCTATGGGTTACACCACTCAGACTGCTACTATCTATCCTAATCAGATTGTATTTACAAGCCCAAGTGGTTATACAACTGGCGTAGTAGGTACACCGCAATACACAACACCATCTAGTCCATCTACACCTACAAGCCCACGCACCCTACAATAGGAGAGGAGAATGTTTGATGAATTCTGGTCTATTTATCCACGCAAAGTTAATAAAGCAGTTGCACGAAAGTCCTGGCAACGACTTACAGAAGCACAGCAACTTATGGCTGCAAAAGCTATTAGCGTACATTGCGACTACTGGAAAGCAAAAGAAACTGAGTTAGAATTTATACCCCATGCAAGCACTTGGCTTAATGGCGAAAGATTTGAAGATGAAATAGTAATAGAACCCAAGAAAGAAAAAATTGACAAAAAGTGGATGTTTTCTAACGAAGGTATTGAATCTAAAGCTAAAGAGTTGGGAATTATGGGTAACGGTTACGACTCTTACGACAGTCTGAAACAAAAATGTATGAGGAAGCTAAACATCGCTGTGGCGTAAGACAATTATGCAAATGGCGTAAAGAATGGGGTCTGCAAAAGTTTAGACTTTATCTTACTAAATATAAACTTGACGATAAGTTACTTCAAGATTTTTATACGCAGTACGAAAAAGGCAATAGGGGAGAAGTAAACAAATGGCTTTAGATAAAATATTGATTGCAATGACAGGGTTTTCTTATTGCATAGTCGCAGTTATTCAGCTTAAAAAAGGGTCTATACCTAACGCAATGATTTGGGCTGGTTATAGCTTTTCTCAAATTGGACTTTGGATGGCGCTAAAGTGAATTACTTATCAGTTTGTAGTGGTATTGAAGCTGCTACAGTAGCATGGCATGAAATGGGATGGAATCCAATAGCGTTTAGTGAAATTGAGAAGTTTCCATCACAAGTATTAGCACATCATTATCCTAATGTGCCTAATCTAGGGGATATGACAAAATATAAAGAATGGGAATTAAGTGAACCAATTGATATTTTGGTCGGAGGAACTCCCTGCCAATCATTTAGCGTTGCAGGCCTGCGTAAAGGACTTGACGACCCAAGAGGCAACCTCGCTCTTACCTATGTGGGAATTCTTGACAAATTTAGACCCAAGTGGTGCATTTGGGAAAATGTGCCAGGT
>Ga0214234_100247_pt1 | contig 13920 bp, 8 predicted proteins | sample TroBogypolimnion_43_FD_153072 | JGI IMG/M metagenome (GOLD analysis project Ga0214234, IMG submission 153072) | Freshwater microbial communities from Trout Bog Lake, WI - 08JUL2008 hypolimnion | ecosystem: Environmental > Aquatic > Freshwater > Lake > Hypolimnion/Profundal zone | place: Trout Bog...
GACGCAATAACTCAGTCATTGCCGCATCCACAATGCAGAAGTTTTTTTCTACACCAGGCTTGAGGTACTCCACCTGAGTCAATAGCACTCCAGCATTGCCAACCAAGGATCGGCCCGGCTCCAGAATCACATCTAAGTGGGCAAATCCCCGCTCAGCAATACGATTGAGAAGGGCGTTCGTGAACTCGGTAATATCCGGAGGTGTTTCTGCGCCATAAGCAATTCCAAGGCCACCACCCAAATCTAAATGATGGATGATGATGCCTTCTTTTTTGAGCTGCTCAACCAAATCCAATACTTTATCGAGGGCATCAAGGTAGGGCTCGGTTGTGGTAATTTGAGAGCCGATATGACAATCAATGCCGACAATATCTATTTGAGACAGTTGAACTGCTTCACGATATGTTTTCAAAACTTCGTTATAAGCGATTCCAAATTTATTTCCCTTTAATCCAGTAGAGATATAAGGATGGGTTTGTGCATCGACATCTGGATTGACGCGCAATGAAATCGGGGCGCGGCAATTCAGATCTTTTGCAACGCGATTAATTTTGTGGAGCTCTGCAATCGATTCTACGTTGATACACTTCACTTCAACTTGAAGGGCTTGAGCAATCTCCGCTGCAGACTTACCAACGCCGGCAAATACTAAGCTTGAAGGTTCTGCGCCAATCGCAAGAGCACGAGCTAATTCACCGCCACTAACGAGATCAAAACCGGCCCCAAGATTTTTAAAGCAATCAATCACTGCTAAATTGCTATTGGCTTTCATAGCGAAATGAATGCGTGCACGGCGCTCGCCTTTGGCGTCAACACAAGCGCGATCATAAGCTTGATACGCCTCTGTCAACGCCTTCTTGCTGTAGACGTAAAGCGGGGTGCCAAACTCTTTTGCGAGGTCGGCTAAAGGAATTTCTTCGGCATACCAGACGCCATTACGCTCTGTAAATCCGCTGAGATGGGGTAGAGGAATTGCTTTAGTCATTTTGGCGCAGGAGCGGGGTACAGAATACCCTGAGGCTCTGGTTCATTTGGAGGTATTGGAGCGGGTGGCACATTTGGTAAATAAAGTGGTCCCCTAACCCCGCATCCCACTAGGGACATTAGGAGGGTAATCAGCAGGGTTCTGATAAGAATCGCTATCATGAATATCTCTAAAACGAATGATTGAATATAGCATGCAGGACTCCGCGATGACGCCAAATCAGGCTAATGTAGAAAAGATTGACGACAAACAGTTCCATCAGCTGGGAGGGCAAGTTTTGCAATCGATTGAACTTGCTTTAGAAGCTGCTGACGAAGAGTTGGATCTGGATTTGGATATAGAGCGTCAGGGGGGCAATGTCATCAATATCCGCTTTCGGGATCGTAGCGTCATTGTCGTGAACACCCAACCCCCATTGCATGAGATTTGGGTTGCCGCAAAGTCAGGCGGTTATCACTATCGGTGGTCAGGAACCCAAACCCAGCCCTTATGGCTTGATACTAAAACCGGCCGAGAACTAATGAGTGATTTATCAGAGTTTGCTAGTACTCAAGCAGGTCAGCCTGTCAAAATTAAGCTGCACCAGTAGCTCGCAAAGTTTCGATGACTGCCTCATGGGGCGCGGTAGCGATATATGCTTTACCAATCTGATCTAACAGCACATAACGAATTTGTCCGCCTTCGGCTTTTTTATCTACTTGCATTAACTCGATATAACGGTCAGCGCCAAACTTTGGCGCTGTAGTTGGAAGACCCATTGCATGGATGATGTTAGTCAAACGTTCTGCATCGGCTTGGGTAATTTTTTTCAAAAGGCAGGATAGCTTAGCCCCCATCACCATTCCACACCCAACCGCTTCACCATGCAGCCATTCTCCGTAGCCCATGCCAGCTTCAATTGCATGGCCAAAGGTGTGACCAAAATTGAGTGTAGCCCGAACCCCACCTTCTCTTTCATCCGCAGAAACAACTGCAGACTTAATTTCACAGGAGCGTAGGACTGCGTGCGACATCGCTTCAATATCACAAGCTAGGAGGGAACTCGTATTTGCTTCAATCCAATCTAAGAAGCCGGCATCGGCAATCGCACCATGTTTGATCACTTCAGCAAGGCCAGCTGAAAGTTCTCGGGGTGGTAACGTTTTTAAAGTGCTTAAGTCCGCAATCACTGCAATCGGTTGGTGAAATGCCCCAATCATATTTTTACCCAGCGGATGATTAATGCCAGTCTTGCCGCCCACTGAAGAGTCAACTTGGGAAAGCAATGTAGTGGGCACTTGTATAAAGCGGATGCCGCGCATAAAACTCGCTGCAGCAAAACCAGTCATGTCACCGATGACGCCGCCACCTAACGCAATGAGTACTGTCTGCCGATCAGCACCATGTTTCAGTAGTTCATCGAAGATGGTTTGAAGATTTTTCCAGTCTTTAAATGACTCACCATCAGGAAGCGCAATCGTTCTAAGGGGCTTTCCAAAACTAGCGAGTGTTTTGCTTAAGCGCTCCGCATAGAGTGGCGCCACAGTCGTGTTGGTAACGATGTAAATAGAGCTGGCTTTAGAGCAAGCCTCGAATAGTTCTGGCCGATCAATTAAGTCGGAGCCAATATAGATTGGATAGCTTCTTTGACCGAGATCAACTTTGAGTGTTTTCATTGGGAGAGTTCAAGTTGCATCATTAAAGTATGAACCAATTGATTCACACTGGGTTTACCTGTTTCAATAATATGATTGGCGATTTCACGATAGAGCGGATCTCGGAAGGCATAGAGTTCCTCTAGTATCTTGCGGGCATCCCCGTTTTTGAGCAAAGGGCGATTATCACTCCCCTTAGTGCGATGCCACAGTTCTGCAGGATTGGCGTGTAAATAGACAACCGTACCTCGTTCACTTAATAACTGACGATTCTCGGGCAGGAGAACTGCGCCACCACCAGTAGCCAAAACAATATCACTGCCAGAGCTTGCGTGATCTAAAGCCTGCGCTTCACGTTTACGAAATCCAGCTTCGCCCTCCATTTCAAAAATGACGGGTATCTTGACGCCACAGCGCTCTTCAATAACATGATCAACATCAATAAATTGACGCCCCAATTTTTTAGCCAGCAACTTACCAACGGTTGACTTGCCGGCGCCCATGAGGCCAATGAGAAAGATGTTGTTACTTGAGGAGTTCACCCTCTGATTTTATTAGGGTTTATCTAAGACGGTAGGAGTTAAAAAGACTAAAAGCTCAGTTTTATCTTGCAGCTTTGACTTGTGACGAAATAAATGGCCAAGCAGGGGGATATCACCCAGCAAGGGAATCTTGACTTCGTCTTCGCGCTCAGTGGTTTGAAAGATCCCGCCAATAATGGCTGTACCGCCATTTTCAACGGTAACTTCAGAACTCAGGTTTTTGGTGTCGATAGCGTAACCTTGCTCTGTTTTCATGCCCACAGTATCTTTATTGATCCCCACCAGCATTGAAATCTTTCCATCGGGATGTATCTTCGGCATTACCTCTAAACGCAGATTCGCCTTTCTGAACTGCAACTTACTCCCACTTTGACTGCTTACTTGGTAGGGCAATTCTGTACCTTGCTCAATCGTTGCTTTTACCTGGTCGCCAGTCATGATGCGTGGATTGGAAAGAATTTTCCCTTGCCCATCGGATTCCAGCGCTGAGAGCTCAAATTGCAATAAGCGGCTAGCATCCCGAGAAATCAAGGTTGCAGCCAGAGAGGCAGGGTTGAAGCCATTTAAACCAGCGCCTGATAAATCGATATTGCCGACAAAGGATTTTGTATCCTGTGAAGAGGTGTTTTTGGCTTGATAGGCTAGCTTCATACCCAACTCACGTGCAAATCGCTGGTCTGCTTCGACGATCCGCGCCTCTATCAATATTTGTCTTGGGCTATTGATGTGGTCGCCGCCAAAGGGTAGGGCAGCATCTTCCCGACGATGCTTCTGAAATGCTTGGATTTCAGAATGGGGTCCAATCCAATAAATATCACCGTATCTCAGCAGGCGTAAACCTCTACTGGCAAGTATTGAATGCAGAGCAGTCTGCCAAGGGGTATTTTTGAGGTCAATCGAAATCTGCCCTTGAATGGATTCACTCAGTAGAAAATTGGTATTCCCAATTCTTGCTAAGGTTTGCAGTAAGTCCCTCAGTTCGATCTGAGGAAAATCTAAGCTAATCGTATTTTGAGAAAAGCCCTCCTGGTGGGTGTTCCCCCAGATGGGGCCGCTGAAGAGCCAAAGAAAACTCAGGGAAATAAAGCCCTTCATAAGCCCTTTTTTCATCGACTGGTTTTCGCTTTCAGGGCCAACAATTTACCCTCAGAGTTCACCAATATGACCCCATCCTTATTAATATCTTGTAGCCGCCAAGACCCTAAGACGAGGTCACCCTGCTTGATAAAAAGCGTGGACTTGCCGTTGTGTAACAGAGCTTGATGAATCCCAGTAATCTCTGCACTTCCAAGGTAGTGCCAGGACTGGAGCGCTAGCTCGTCTAAGGTCGATTGAGCTTTGGGTGTGGGGACTGCAGTCCCTTTGGATTTCTTTAATGAGTGAATACTCACTTCTAATTCATCAATGACTGAATATAGCTCATCAAGTTCATCTGCTTGATCATTCTGAAGCATTTCCATTTCTTTCATCATGGTTTGAAGATCTCTTTCGAGCTTTAGAAGGATCAGATTTTCTTCTGGCGCCTGAGATGGACTGAGCCATAAATGGGTGAGAAAGACACCTGTAAGGCAGATCAAAAGAGCGCCCAATAAGACCGCATTGAGATTGGAGTGCGCTAGGAATCCATCCCGTAAAAGTGCCTTGGTGGGATGAAGCAATTTCGAGGGGCGACTGGTTTGGGCATCGGTTTTGGGCGGGATTGGTTTTCGAATACCTTGGGGATCGGGGATGGCTGGATCATCTCCAAGCTCGCTCAAGATTTCATCAAAAGATTGGGGTGAAATGTGGCGTGTAGGCATGCCATATTCTTAGGCGCGTAGCGTTAAAAAACCATCAGTCTGACCTGAGATCGTCGTCAGAAAACATGGTTACATCTGATATCCACGCCTATAATTTGCCCATATGGCTCTCCCCCCAAAAGACCGGCCACCGCAGAATCAGCGGTCCAATCCACAGCCTAATCGGCGCCCACGGGATTTTCGTGCAAACCCCCCAGCATTTGCTAAATCAGGTAGCCCCTTAATTAAGGCTTTGTTGGTGATGGGGATGGCAGTTGGTGTGATGTTTGTGCTGTTGCTGGGCTATGCGTTTTTGGTGGCTAAGCCAAATTTGCCGAAGATTTCAGCATTGGTGGACTACAACCCCAAAACCCCCTTGCGAGTCTATACCGCCGATAAAGTACTCATCGGAGAATTTGGCGAAGAGCGTCGTAAAGTTATTCCCCTGGCAGATATGCCCTTGGTGATGAGAAATGCGGTTATTGCTACCGAAGATGACCGCTTCTATTCACATGGCGGCGTTGATTACGTGGGCGTTTTGCGGGCAGGACTAGCGAATATGCGAGGACATCTTGCACAGGGCGCCTCAACGATCACAATGCAAGTCGCTCGCAACTTCTTTCTGAGTAATGAAAAAACCTTTAGTAGAAAAATTTACGAAGTTTTGCTGGCCTGGGAAATCGAGTCACAGTTAAGTAAAGACAAGATCCTAGAGATTTACATGAACCAAATCTTTTTAGGGCAAAGAGCGTTTGGTTTCTCTAGCGCTGCTCAAATCTATTTTGGTAAAGAGTTAAAAGATATTAGTACTGCAGAGGCCGCCATGTTAGCCGGCTTGCCAAAAGCCCCGTCTGCGTATAACCCAGTGACCAATTTCCGCCGAGCCAAAATGCGCCAAACCTATATCTTGGGCCGCATGCGAGATTTGGGTTACATCTCTCCAGAGGAATACCAAAAGGCGATAGCCGAAGAACTGCACATTCGTGGACTTGGCAACGAATTTAGTACGCGCGCAGATTTCCCAGCTGAGATGGTCCGCCAATTACTCTACGCCCAATATGGTGATGTGATTTATTCACAAGGTATCGACGTGTATACAACTATTCTCAAAGCAGATCAGGATGCCGCTTATAAAGCTGTGCGCCGCGGAATTTTTGAATATGATCTGCGTCACGCCTATCGTGGGCCAGAGGGATTTGTTAATTTGCCTGATGATCAGGCAAAACGTCAGAAGGTGATAGATGACGCCTTGTTGGCATATCCCCAGTTAGACGATTTGCAATCAGGAATCGTTCTGGATGCTAAACCCAAAGAGTTGCAGGTGATTATTTCAACTGGTGATGTCATCACCTTGAAGGGCGATGCACTGAAATTAGCGAGCGCCTCGTTGACAGATAACGCACAGCCCAAGAAAAAACTTCGCCCTGGCTCTGTGGTGCGTTTATTGCAGACTGACGATGGCGTATGGAAGTTAGCGCAGCTACCTCAGGTTGAGGCAGCATTTGTTTCCATGAATGCCCAAAACGGCGCAATCTTATCTCTAGTCGGCGGGTTTGATTTCAGACGCAATCAGTTCAATCACGTGACACAAGCTTGGCGTCAGCCTGGTTCTTCCTTCAAACCATTTATTTACGCAGCTGCTCTCGAAAAAGGTTTCTCTCCAAGCACAATGGTTAATGATGCGCCTCTATCGATTGGTAGTCTGGAGACCGGTAGTCAGGCGTGGGAGCCTAAAAACTATGATGGAAAATATGACGGCATGATGCGTTTGCGTAATGCTCTGGCCAAGTCTAAAAATTTAGTATCAGTCAGAATCGTGCGCGCCATTGGACCTTCATATGCTCAAGAATACGTAAAGCGTTTTGGCTTTGATCCTGAAAAGCATCCGCCGTATTTAACGATTGCATTGGGCGCGGGTTCAGTAACGCCTTTGCAAATGGCAACCGCGTATAGCGTATTTGCAAACGGCGGCTATCAAGTAGAACCCTATTTAATCGACAAAATGATTGATACCAAAGGTAATGTCTTATTTGAGGCAAAACCAGTGCGCGCAGGTGAAGATGCCGATCGAGTGCTTGATAAGCGCACAGCCTTTGTGATGGATAGCTTGTTGCAAGAGGTAACTAAAACTGGAACAGCTGCCAGTGCGCGTGCTAAGTTGGGTCGGACCGATATTGCAGGTAAAACCGGCACTACGAATGAATCTCATGATGCTTGGTTTGCAGGATATAACCCTAAGCTGGTTGCGATTGCTTGGATTGGTTTTGATAAGCCCGAGAGTTTGGGAGATAAAGAAACTGGTGGTGGACTCGCATTGCCAATGTGGATCTCGTATATGGGAGTCGCTTTAAAAGGGGTTCCACAAGAATCTCGCGAGGTACCGGATGGCGTTACTCAGTTTGATGGAGATTGGTTTATCCCTGAGTTTGCGCCTAATGGTGGTGTGCGCGAACTGCAATAACCTTAAATAGATGGCACGACAAGCGCGCACAGTCATTCCTGGACAGGCGATGCATGTCATGGTCAGGGGCAATAATCGTCAGACGCTTTTTTTTAGTGACGAAGATCGTCGTATTTATTTAGATTGGTTAAAAGAAGCTGCCAAACAATTTCATTGTTCCGTGCACGCTTTTGTTTTGATGCCGAACCATGTGCATTTACTGCTGACCCCAAACCATGCTGACTCATTAGCCAAAACTATGCAGTCCTTAGGGCGCCGGTATGCACAGTATTTCAATCAACAGCATCATCGATCTGGCACTATTTGGGAAGGACGTTTTCGCTCGTCTTTAATTGATCCCAGTTATTTCTTGCGCTGTCAGCGCTATATTGAATTAAATCCAGTAAGGGTGGGTTTTGAATCCAGCCCTCAAGATTCAACATGGAGCAGCTACCCATCACACACTGGGCAAAAAGTGGAGCCCTGGCTGGTCGATCACGAATCTTTCTGGAACTTAGGTAATACCCCCTTTGAGCGGCAAATGGCCTGGGCTGGGTTTATCAAGGAGGGGGCACCCCACTGGGAAGATCGGCAAATAACCGAGGCCTTGTTACGTTCTAAGCCGTGGTTAAGTGATGCGATGGCTCAAAAATTCTTCAAAGATCGTCCAGATCAGTTGGAAATCCGGCATCGGGGCCGGCCTAAAAAGGAAAATAGCCTTACTTTGGCTATCTAGGGTGTTTAGCACCAAAGTAACGACTCTGTCCCTAATTAAAACCGTTTTTAGACTTACCATCAAAATTAAATGGGACAGAGTCATTTAATTTCTATTGCATCGTGAGGGGTATTCCCCTATATTTGATCCTCCAAAAGTAATGAGGCCAACAAGGCCAACGGAAGAATCATGAAAACAACATTAAGCACCCAAATTCGTCCAATCGCACAAGGTTTGTACGATCCACAAAATGAACACGATGCCTGTGGCGTAGGATTTGTAGCTCACATTAAGGGCAAGAAGTCACACGAGATCGTAGCGCAGGGCTTGAAGATTTTGGAGAACCTTGATCATCGGGGTGCGGTTGGCGCAGATCCATTGATGGGTGACGGCGCTGGAATTTTGATTCAGATACCCGATGCTTTGTATCGCGAAGAAATGGCAAAGCAGGGTGTCACGTTGCCGCCGCAAGGTGAATACGGTGTCGGTATGATTTTTCTGCCTAAAGAAAATGCATCGCGCCTTGCATGTGAACAAGAGTTAGAACGCACCGTGCGTTTAGAGGGTCAAGTAGTTCTCGGTTGGAGAGATGTACCAATCGATGTGAAGTTACCAATGTCCCCTACTGTTCGAATGACAGAGCCGTTCATACGGCAAATTTTTATTGGACGGGGTCGCGACATCATGACGACCGACGCATTAGAGCGCAAGTTATACGTCATACGCAAAACCGCCAGTCACGCCATTCAGGATTTACATTTGAAGCATGGCAAAGAATATTTTGTTGCTTCAATGTCTGCGCGCACGATTGTTTATAAGGGCTTGCTCTTGGCAAACCAAGTAGGAGCGTATTACGAAGATTTAAAGGATGAGCGGACTGTTTCAGCCTTAGCATTAGTACATCAACGCTTCTCAACCAATACATTCCCTGCTTGGGAGTTGGCTCACCCTTATCGCATGATTGCGCATAACGGTGAAATTAACACCGTTAAAGGAAATGTCAATTGGGTCAATGCTCGTGAGGGCGCTATCAGTTCTCCAGTGTTGGGCGATGACCTCAAAAAATTATGGCCACTCATTTATCCAGGTCAATCAGATACTGCATGCTTTGATAACTGTCTTGAGTTGTTAGTTATGGCTGGCTATCCATTGGCGCAAGCCATGATGATGATGATTCCAGAAGCATGGGAACAGCACACTTTGATGGACGATAACCGTCGTGCATTTTATGAATACCATGCATCGATGATGGAGCCATGGGATGGTCCTGCGGCAATGGCATTTACAGATGGCCGACAAATTGGCGCAACACTTGACCGCAATGGATTACGTCCTGCACGCTACTACGTGACTGATGATGATTTAGTAATCATGGCGTCTGAGGCTGGTGTTCTTCCCATTCCAGACAGCAAGATAGTACAAAAATGGCGTTTGCAACCAGGCAAGATGTTCCTCATTGATATGGAGCAGGGACGCATTATTGATGACGTTGAGCTCAAAAATGCAGTCTCGAAAGCAAAGCCATATAAAAGCTGGATTGATGCAGTCCGTATTAAGTTGGATGAAGTAGATGTCACTAAGGCTGACGTGGTCGACGAAAAAATGAAAATTCGTCCTGCAGCAAAACTGTTAGATCGACAGCAAGCGTTTGGTTACACCCAAGAAGATATTAAATATCTGATGGCACCAATGGCGCAAAATGGTGAAGAGGCAATTGGATCCATGGGCAATGACAGCCCATTGGCTGTGCTCTCTAATAAGAACAAGCCACTCTATAACTACTTTAAGCAGTTGTTTGCGCAAGTGACCAATCCTCCGATCGATCCGATTCGTGAAAACATGGTGATGTCTTTGGTTTCCTTTATTGGTCCTAAGCCCAATTTACTAGACACCAATAACATCAATCCACCAATGCGCTTAGAGGTCAGTCAGCCCATTTTGGATTTTGATGACATCACCAAGATTCGTCATATTGGTCATTACACCAATGGTAAGTTCCGCTCATACGAATTGGATATCTGTTATCCAGCTGCTTGGGGTAAAGCGGGTATCGAAGCACGACTTGCTTCGCTTTGTGCTGAAGCTGCAGATGCCGTTCGTTCGGGCTATAACATTTTGATTGTGAGCGATCGTCAAGTGGATGAGCAACACGTTGCCATTCCTGCACTATTAGCAACATCTGCAATTCATCAGCATCTGGTTGAAAAAGGATTACGCACCAGCGTCGGTTTGGTAGTCGAAACCGGAAGTGCTCGTGAGACCCATCACTTTGCGCTTTTAGCAGGCTATGGTGCAGAAGCTATTCACCCCTACCTTGCAATGGAAACGCTCGCCGAGATGGCAAAGGGCCTAACCGGCGATTTATCACCTGAGAAAGCCATTAAGAACTTTGTTAAAGCGGTCGGTAAGGGCTTGCAAAAAGTGATGTCTAAGATGGGCATCTCAACTTATATGTCTTACACCGGCTCACAAATCTTTGAGGCGATTGGTTTAAATCCAGAGGTGATTAATCAATACTTCAAGGGTACGCCTTCAAATGTTGGCGGCATCGGAGTATTTGATGTTGCTGAAGAAGCCTTGAGAATGCATCAGGCTGCCTTTAGTGATGACCCCGTTTTGGAAGACATGCTCGATGCTGGTGGTGAGTATGCTTTCCGTGTCCGTGGTGAAAATCATATGTGGACACCTGATACGATTGCGAAACTGCAGCACTCCACTCGCATTGGTGCCGAAAAGGGCTATCAAACCTATAAAGAGTATGCCAACATCATCAATGACCAAAGCAAGCGTCAAATGACCTTGCGTGGTTTATTCGAATTCAAGATTGATCCAACTAAGGCTATCCCCCTTGATGAGGTGGAGCCAGCCAAAGAAATTGTGAAGCGCTTTGCTACCGGCGCAATGTCCTTGGGCTCAATCTCGACTGAGGCACATGCGACTTTAGCAATTGCCATGAATCGTATTGGCGGTAAATCCAATACGGGTGAAGGTGGTGAAGATCCTAATCGCTACGTTAAAGAACTAAAAGGTATTCCGATTAAGCAAGGCGAAACTTTAGCCAGCATCTTAGGCAAGGATGTTGTCGAAGTGAATATTCCTTTGCAAGACGGTGATTCATTGCGCTCCAAGATTAAGCAAGTTGCTTCTGGGCGCTTCGGGGTAACAACCGAGTATCTCCGTTCTGCTGATCAAATACAGATCAAAATGGCCCAAGGCGCTAAGCCAGGAGAGGGAGGCCAACTCCCCGGTGGAAAAGTGTCTGACTACATTGGTATGTTGCGGTTTTCAGTACCAGGTGTTGGCTTGATTTCTCCTCCCCCACACCATGATATTTATTCAATTGAAGATTTGGCTCAGCTGATTCATGATCTAAAAAATGTGAATCCTGCTGCCGATATTTCAGTGAAGCTAGTTTCGGAAGTTGGTGTCGGCACGATTGCCGCTGGTGTTGCGAAAGCAAAAGCAGATCACGTGGTGATTGCTGGGCACGATGGCGGTACAGGCGCTTCCCCACTTTCTTCTATTAAGCATGCTGGTTCTCCATGGGAACTTGGTTTGGCTGAAACCCAACAAACTTTGGTATTGAATGGTTTGCGTAGCCGTATCCGGGTTCAGGCCGACGGTCAAATGAAGACAGGCCGTGACGTAGTGATTGGGGCGCTTTTGGGCGCAGATGAATTCGGTTTTGCTACAGCACCATTGGTCGTTGAGGGTTGCATCATGATGCGCAAGTGTCATTTGAACACTTGCCCAGTGGGAGTAGCAACACAAGATCCCGAGTTACGTAAAAAGTTTTCCGGCAAGCCAGAGCATGTAGTGAACTTCTTCTTCTTTATTGCTGAAGAGGCCCGCGAGATTATGGCGCAATTAGGCATTCGGAAATTTGATGAGTTAATTGGCCGAGTGGATTTATTGGATACTCGCAAGGGCATTGAGAACTGGAAAGTACATGGTTTAGATTTCAGTAAGATTTTTGCTCAGATCGATGTTGCTGCCGATGTACCTCGCTATCAAGTGCTCACACAAGAGCATGGCTTAGGTAGTGCGCTTGACAACATTTTGATTGAGAAGAGCGAGCCTGCTTTAGAGCGTGGCGAGAAAGTTTCTTTCATTGTGCCCGTGAAGAACGTAAATCGCACTGTCGGTGCCATGTTATCCGGTGACGTTGCTCAGCGCTATGGCCATGCTGGCTTACCAGATGACACTATTCATATTCAATTGAATGGTACGGCTGGTCAGAGTTTTGCAGCATTCTTGGCTAAGGGCATTACGCTCGATTTGGTCGGCGATGGTAATGACTATGTGGGCAAAGGATTATCAGGTGGTCGTGTCATCGTGCGTGCACCTCATGAGTTCCGTGGTGATACTGCGCGCAATATTATTGTTGGCAATACTGTGCTGTATGGTGCTATTGGCGGCGAAGCTTTCTTTAATGGTGTTGCTGGCGAGCGTTTTGCAGTCCGTAACTCTGGAGCCACAGCAGTTGTTGAAGGCACGGGTGATCATGGTTGCGAATACATGACTGGCGGAACAGTTGTGGTCTTGGGTAATACAGGCCGCAATTTTGCTGCGGGTATGAGCGGCGGTATCGCTTACGTCTTCGATGAAGACGGTTTATTTGAAAAACGTTGCAATACCAGCATGGCAAGCCTTGAAAAAGTTTTACCTTCTGCTGAGCAGATCGCTAAGATGCCGAAGTCTCAATGGCATGCACCTGTCGATGTGAAAGATGGTGGTGAGCGTTTAACCGATGAGCAGATTCTCAAAGGATTGATTGAGCGTCATTTCCGTTACACCGGATCTGAGCGCGCCAAATCACTCTTGGCTGATTGGGATAAATCTCGCACTCGCTTTGTGAAGGTGCTTCCAACTGAATATAAGCGTGCCTTGGGAGAGCTCTGGGAAAAATCCCAAAATGCTCCTGTTGCTGCTTGATCAATGCTAAAGAAAAGATATTAAGGATTAGATATGGGTAAGGTCACTGGATTTATGGAGTTTGAACGGGTAGATGAAACCTACGAGGCTCCTGTAAAACGTTTACATCATTACAAAGAGTTTGTGAAAGCTCTGACAGATGAAGAGGCCAAAGTACAAGGTGCACGTTGCATGGATTGTGGTATTCCATTCTGTAATAGCGGATGCCCTGTAAACAATATCATTCCAGATTTCAATGATTTGGTGTTTAACAATGATTGGAAAAATGCTTTAGAAGTATTGCAATCTACCAATAACTTCCCCGAATTCACCGGGCGTATATGTCCAGCACCGTGTGAGGCTGCTTGTACCTTGGGTATCAATAAGGCGCCGGTCGGAATTAAATCCATCGAACATGCGATTATTGATAAGGGCTGGGAAAATGGATGGGTTAAGCCTCAGCCCCCTAAGTTAAAGACTGGTAAAAAAGTTGCCGTCGTTGGTGGTGGCCCTGCTGGTATGGCTGCAGCCCAACAGTTGGCTCGTGTAGGTCACGATGTCACCGTCTATGAAAAAAATGATCGTGTCGGCGGACTCCTGCGTTACGGTATCCCTGACTTCAAAATGGAGAAGTGGCTGATCGATCGTCGCGTTGAGCAAATGCAAGCTGAGGGCGTGAAGTTTGAAACCAGCGTCTTTATCGGAAAAGAAGCAGTTGGCGCTGAAGTGAAAAACTACGCTACCAAAACCGTTTCACCAGATCAGCTGATGAAAGATTTTGATGCAGTCATTATTACTGGCGGCGCAGAACAGCCCCGTGATCTGCCGGTGCCTGGTCGTGAGTTAGCTGGCGTGCATTACGCCTTAGAGTTTTTGATTCCCCAGAACAAAGAAAATGCCGGTGATTTAAAG
>Ga0214234_100312_pt1 | contig 12014 bp, 9 predicted proteins | sample TroBogypolimnion_43_FD_153072 | JGI IMG/M metagenome (GOLD analysis project Ga0214234, IMG submission 153072) | Freshwater microbial communities from Trout Bog Lake, WI - 08JUL2008 hypolimnion | ecosystem: Environmental > Aquatic > Freshwater > Lake > Hypolimnion/Profundal zone | place: Trout Bog...
TGTCGACGGGGCCCCCTATACAGTAACCTTTGCCGATGGATCAGCCATAAACCCACAACCAACACCTCTCACCCCTCACCCCTCCCTGCTCACTACCCAGGACTCAGCATCCGGTACTCAGCCCTCATCCCCCGGAACACCTGTTGTGGCAGTCATGCCAGGCAATATACATTCGATCTCTGTCAAGGTTGGTGATGAGGTCAAAGAAGGGGAAGAGGTTGCGGTTATCGAGGCCATGAAAATGGAAAACCAGATCAAATCCCCTTGCTCAGGCAGGGCGCTGACTATTTCAGTCGATCAAGGTGCAACTGTAGCCATTGGAGATGTGCTGATGACCATCGGGTAGTGCAACCATGTTAAAGTTACTGTTTCAGAATCACTTCGCAATCAGGATGAAGTTCGATAAAACGTTCAAGTTCAGTTCCGGGAATATGACCTGCCGAGAGTTCCAGTTTTTCAAGGTACTGAAGATGCATGATCGGGCCGATAGAGGTGATCGGAGTGTTCGATATATCAAGCTCCTCGAGGTTGATAAGCTCTTCCAGAGGATCGATAGTAATGAGTGGCGTATTAGCGATGCTCAACTCCCGAAGATCAGAAAGGTTTCTTAGTGGCTCAACGCTTGTGATACCCGTTTTGTTGCAGCGGAGATATTCAAGATTGTTCAGCAAAGAGAGTGGCGATAAATCGATTACTTCGGAACTGTTAATTCCCAGTTCGATAAGATTTTCAAGTCTCCTGAGCGGTTCAAGAGAGGAAATTTCTGTCTGGTAGCAACTGAGTTTTTCAAGATTGACAAGATCCTTTAGAGGGGAAAGGTCATTGATAAGCGTTTCAGAACAATATAACTCCTCAAGATTGAGAAGGTTGCGTATCGGTTCAAGTGAACTCACTTGAGTGCTTGAGATCCAGAGAAGTTTCAGGCTTTTAAGGTGGCGAAGGGGCTCGAGCGATGAAAAGTTGCAGTCAAATGCATAGAGACGCTGCAGCTTCTCCAGATGCAAAAGAGGCTCAAGATTTTCAATCGGTGATTCATCACAGCGGAGCTGCTGGAGATTTTCAAGTACCCTTACAGGCAAGAGATTATGAATTCTCCGGTTGTCACAACGCAGATGTGTCGTTTCAAGAAAGTCAAGTAACTCTTGATCCGATGGTTCACGGAGAACTTTCAGGGTTGTTTTAACAATATCTTTCCAGTCATCGGTCAAGGAATTCCACCATTTTTTCCGTGCAGCGTTGCTTTGCAGCAGCTCAGATTTGGTAATGGTGCAAAGGTACTCAGATTCATCGGTGCGTGAGGGGGCTTTTTTTGCATTATCCTTGCACTCGGAATCGTCAGAAATACTTGCAGGTATGTTTGTGCTGAAATTGAGCTTTTCAGTAAGGCAGTACGTATACCATGCTGCTTTTTTTTCCTCAATGTTGTGATGGTGCAATTCTCGGGATTGCTGGTCAAGGGAGGAAATATCTTCAAAAATATCATTTCCGCATCGTGGACATACAGCGCTGTTCGCAGTTAGGGGATAGCCACAGACCGGGCATTGATTATAGGTATTTTGCTCCAAAATTCTATGGTGGTTAATTCATTGAACAGAAAACAGGGGAGTGTAGTTAAATAATAAGAAAAAAAGCGTTACCGCCATAAAGGTAGAAAAAAATAGATGTTTAATTTTTTCTGCCGGTACATGCCGCACAATAAAGAGAAAGCCGTGAATAAACTTTTTGAATGCAGAGTTTGTTGACCTGAAATAGGCAAAATTAATGTTTTTTTTATGGAGTTGAGGCGAGTAACACAGCTTGAGTGCCCTTGATTAAGTGATTAAAAACGGAGAGATTGTTATGGTTAAGAATGTTGTGCCTGAAATGCCATCAGGCGGGTTGTATCCAGAGCAGTTGCTTACTTTGTCAGATGAGCCATGGTTGCTCAGGCGGGAGGGTTTTCTCGGTACACCGAAAAGCATTCAGGTCAACGAGTCGCTCTTGACCATTGGCAACGGTTATCTCAACATCAGAGGATCTCTTGAGGAACTGCCGCCTGGCCATTGCGGAGGTATGTATTTGAGCGGGATTTACGATAAATCCGAAGCCGCTGTTGAAGAGTTGGTCAAATGTCCGATGTGGACTGATGTATCGATATGGAGTGAGGGAGAAAAATTCTGTCTCTCAACCTGTAAGTCCCTCAGGCATGAGCAAGTTCTTGACATGCAAAAAGGTACCCTGCATCGCACCACTACTGTCAAGAATCCTTCAGGAAAGACCATCACCCTTGAAACGATACGCCTTGTCTTTATGCACAATGTGCATTTGGGCTATCTGCTCGTAAAGATCACCCCAAGGAATTTTTCCGGCCCCATTCGCGTGCTCAGCGGCTTGAACGGAGAGGTGTACAACAGAGGCTATTTCCCTCGGGAACAGCTTAAGCATCTGCAGCTTGAAAGAATCGAACGCGGCAGGGCTTTTATGTACCTTGAGATGAAAACTCGTGAACACGGTATACATATTTCAGAAGCGGCTTCATGGAAGCTTGTTTCACCCGGGCTTCACAGCTATAACTGGGAGCCGAGAATCTACGGTGAAAAGTTTACAAGTGAAATTACGTTTGACGCCCACGAAGGAGAGAGCTATGTTTTCGAAAAACTGGCAGTTGTTGCCACAAGCAGGGAAATCCCTGCAGAAGAGATGTTCAAGGGGACCATCAGCAAACTGAAATATTTTGTGAGGAGCGGAGCGGCAGCCGAAATAGCAGCTCATCTTCAGGTCTGGCAGGAAAAATGGAAACAGGCAGATATTGTTCTCAATGGGGATGCCAAGGCCCAGCATGCCTTGCGATTCAATATCTATCAACTGCTGATCAACGCTCCTGTTCAACCGGCTGGTATTGGTGCAAAATTTTTGAGCTCCGAAGGCTATCTCGGCCACGCATTCTGGGATACCGAGATTTTTATCCTCCCCTTTTATATCTACAACTTTCCGGAAATTGCTCGGAACATGCTCCTTTACCGGTACAATACTCTTGCCGGAGCAAAGCAGAATGCCCTTAAAATGGGCTATAGAGGGGCTAAATATGCGTGGGAATCAGCGACTACCGGCGTGGATGTTACCCCAAGATTTGCTTCAAAACTTGAAAAAACCATACGGCTGATCTATACAGGGACAGAAGAAGATCACATAGTGTCAGATGTGATCTACGGAGTGGAAAAGTATTATCGAGTCACTGCCGACGAAAGCTTTCTGTTGGATTACGGACTTGAAATGGTCTTTCTTACCGCCAGATTCTGGGCTTCGAGGGTTATTCGGGAAGGAGAAAATTATGAGATTCGTTGTGTCATAGGTCCCGATGAGTTTCATGAGCATGTCAACAATAACACCTATACCAATTTTCTGGTGAGATGGCATCTCAGGCTTGCGGTAACGACCTTCAGGTTTATGGAGCAAAACAATACCTCGGTTCTTGATGAACTTGCAGCCCGTTTAGAGCTCTCCAAAGATGAGGTTGATGCATGGCTCGATATCAGCAGGCATATCAAGATATTGTACGATGAGGAAACAAAGCTGTTTGAGCAGTTTGACGGTTACTTTACCCTGAAGGATTATGTCATTGAGGAGCATGACCTGGACGGCCAGCCAATGCTTCCCCGTGGTGTTACTGATTACAATATCCAGTCCACCCGTCTCCTTAAACAAGCCGATGTCATCAGTATGATGATGCTCTTTCCTTATGCATTCAGCTTTGAGCAAAAGAAAGCGAATTTTGATTTTTATGAACAACGGACAGCACATAAATCCTCATTGAGCCACTGTATTCATGCCATGGTTGGGCTTGCCTCCGGGTGTCGCTCAATGGCATACAATTATTTTATGAAAACTGCCCTGTTTGATCTGGATAACCTGCATGGCAATACAGCGCTGGGTATTCATGCCGCCGCCGTGGGCGGTACCTGGCAGACGGTGATCCATGGTTTTGGCGGCTTTTCGATCAAGTCCGAAATGTTGGTGCTGAAGCCATGGATGCCGATCGAATGGCAAAGTCTTTCGTTTTCTGTACGGTGGAAAACGAGAATGGTTGAGCTGACGATTTATCAAGAGTATGTTTCAGTGCTGATACGTTCGGAGGAACAGATCTCGCTGCCGCTAAGCCTTTACGGAAAAACATATAAATTGATGACCAACCAAAGGTATGATCTTCCCGAGCAAAGAAAAAAAAGGAGGGACTGAACAATGGAAGTTTAAGAGATGCCGAGAGCGTGCTGTCTGGGGTGAGCAGTGCATATGGTTGTCAATACCAGCGAAAGATCCCGAAAAAATGTACTACTTTGACCATTAAAACCCATAATGCAATTTGAACTACGGATGGAGTGAATGCATATGGCGTTACGTCACGATGTCACCCTGAAACGCTGAATGGTCTCTATCTCTATGGATTTTGTGCACTTACACGCTCATACGCATTATTCGATGCAGAGCAGCCCTGTTTTCCCTGGTGAAATGTTTTCCACTGCACTAAAGTTTGGCATGAAGAGCATTGCAGTGACCGATTATTGCGCAATATTCAATATGCCGGAGCTTTTCAATGAGGCCAAACATGCCGGAATCAAGCTTATTATCGGCAGTGAGCTTCTCCTTCTTGAAACAGATGCACACCAGACCAACCGTGTTTCTGTATCTCCCTCTCTGGTGCTTCTTGTTAAAAATGATGCTGGCTACCGGAACCTCTGCATACTCCTCTCCAGGGCAGCCAAAGATGGCTTTGTCAATGGCATGCCACATATTGAGAGCCGTCTGCTCGAAACCTTTCATGATGGACTTGTCTGTCTTTCCGGTTACTCTTCAGGAAGAGTAGGAAGGGCGCTTCTTGCTGGAGCAATTGATGAAGCAGAATCATTTACTGAATACTACAGGGAGATTTTTGGCGATAACTTCTATCTGGAGCTTCAGCGTCACGGCACTCCTTTCGATGACAATCTCAACAGTCAGACCATTGCCCTCGCACAAAAATTTTCAGTAGAACTTGTTGCCACCAACAACGTTCACTATCTCGAAAGAAAAGATGCCGGTTGCTACAGGGCGATGGTTGCCAACAGAACCAAGGAAAAACTTTCCAACCAGAATCTTCTTGCCCTACCGGGAAGCGATCACTATCTGAAATCCTCTGAAGAGATGAGCCAGTTGTTCAGCGATGAACACCGGGAGCTGAGCAACACCCTGCTGATTGCCGAAAAGTGCTCCTACAGCTTCAGCAACAAAGAACCGGTTGTACCACATTTTCCTCTTCCAGAGGGATTCAAGGATGAGTTTTCCTATCTCCGGTACCTGACATGGGAAGGGGCAAAAGAGAAGTATGTTGATTCCGAAGCTTATGGCATCACTGCTGAGGATGTCAGGTCGCGCATTGAGCTTGAGCTCGGTGTTATCGAAAAAATGGGGTTCAGCTCCTATTTTCTCATAGTCAGTGATCTGATTGCCGCATCCCGTCGTCTCGGCTACTCGGTCGGACCGGGTCGGGGTTCAGCGGCAGGCAGCATTGTTGCCTATCTTACCGGTATAACAAGGATTGACCCACTGAAATACAAGCTGCTTTTTGAGCGCTTTTTAAATCCGGAACGCTCCTCCATGCCGGATATCGATATTGATTTCACTCCGGTTGGCAAGCAGAAGGTTCTTGAATATACGGTGGAAAAATATGGCACAGAGAGTGTTGCAAAAGTCATTGCAATCGGTACGCTCGGCGCCAAAGCAGCCATACGTGATGCTGGCAGGGTTCTTGAAGTTCCTCTCTCTGTTGTGGATAAACTCGCAAAACTTGTTCCTGTCAGGCCCGGCATCACCCTTGAAAAAGCTTTGAGCGAAGCCAGGGAGCTGAAGGCTTTCTCGGAAAGCACTCCTCAAATCTGTGAGCTTATGACCCATGCCCGTGCTCTTGAGGGTCGGGCGCGTAATGTTTCAATGCATGCCGGAGCAGTTGTCATTACCGACGGCCCGCTTGAAGAGCAGGTGCCACTCTATGTTTCCAACAAGATCGAAACCGAAGTCCGGAAATTTGCCGACGAATTTGATCTTGACGAACCGGATCATGTCAGAGGTAAATCCTCCGACGGTATCGATGAGAAACAGGTTGTTACCCAGTTTGACAAAAACTGGATTGAAACAGCCGGACTTCTCAAAATTGACTATCTCGGACTTGAAACCCTTGCCGTTATTGACGAAACCCTTAAAATGATCAAGCGACGGCACGATCTCGATATCGAGCTTGAAAAAGTCCCCATGAACGACCGGAAAACCTTCAGGATTTTTCAGGAAGGCAAGATGGCCGGTATTTTCCAGTTTGAGTCATCCGGCATGCAGAGCTATATGACGCGTCTCCAGCCCACTCAGATCGGCGATATCATAGCCATGAGTGCGCTCTACCGTCCAGGTGCTCTCAATGCACGGATCGATGAGCGACGCAACGCCGTCGATCTTTTTGTCGACCGTAAGCATGGAAGGGAAGCCATCGATTATATGCACCCTATGTTGGAGGAGATTCTCAAGGAGACCTATGGAGTTATTGTCTATCAGGAACAGGTGATGCAGATATCCCAAGTTATGGGAGGTTTTTCTCTGGCCAAGGCGGATAATCTCCGCAAAGCCATGGGAAAAAAGAAGCCTGAGATCATGGAGAAATATAAAGTTGATTTTGTTCAGGGCGCTATTAAGCAGGGAGTGCACGATACGCTTGCCACAAGGGTGTTCGAGCTCATGGCAGAGTTTGCCGGTTATGGGTTCAACAAAAGTCACTCCGCCGCTTACGGGGTTCTCGCCTACTGGACAGGATATCTGAAAGCTCACTACACGATTGAGTTTGTAACCGCCGTTCTGAACAGTGAAATAGGTGATACTGAACGGATGAAACACCTGACCGATGAAGCAAAAAGCTTTGGCATAGCAACCCTGCCTCCCTCAATCAATAAAAGTGATGCGCTTTTTTCTGTCGAAGACCTCAACGGTCGTTCCTACATTCGCGTAGGACTCAGTGCCATCAAACAGGTCGGGGGGGCAGCACGGGCAGTTGTAACCTCAAGACTCCGCAGAAAACGTGATTTTGTAAACCTTTTCGACTTGGCGGTATCAGTTGATTTGAGAGTCATGAACCGTAAGGCCCTTGAGTGTCTGATTCTTTCAGGAGCATTTGATGAGATCGACAAGCATCGTGCCAGACTTCTGGCCAATGTCGACAAGGCAATTAAATTCGGTCAGATGCAGAACCGCTCGGTTACCCTCGGTCAGTGTGGCTTTTTTACCGCAGAGGAGGGGGCTCAGTTTGAGGAAGAGCACTATCCGGATATGGATCAGGCTGATCCAATGCCGGAAGCTGAAAAGCTGCTCCATGAAAAAAAACTTGTCGGCTTTTACTTGAGCCACCATCCACTTTCACCCTATCGCCGCGATTGGCAGGCTTTTGCAACACTTCAGCTTCAGACAAAGGAGGTGGTTGCGGCAAAACAATATAAAGTAATCGGAGTTATCGTATCAGTGAAGCCCTACCAGGACAGGAAAGGAAAGCAGATGCTTTTCGGTACAATTGAGGACTTTACAGGAAAAGCGGATTTTACTGTGTTTGCAAGTCTCTTTGAGCAGTATGGCCATCTTATCAAACCCGAAGAGGTACTCATGTTTGTTGCCGAAGGAGAGGTGAGCGGTGGCATGCTTAAACTGCTGGTCAGAGAGGTGGTGCCAATAAAAAAAGTCAGAAGCAGCCTGACAAAAAAAATTGTTCTTAAGATTGATGCCGATGACCAGATGCAACTCGAAAAACTTGCCGGGGTAAAAAAAATATTCACCTCTCATCATGGCGGAACACCAGTCGATTTCGAAGTAAAAGCACAGTCAGGAGAGAATATTGAAACACTCACCCTCTTTGCCCGCAACACGCCGATCGACCCTGCCGAGAGAACCATAGAAAAGCTCGAGGAGCTTCTTGGCCCCGACAATGTTCGGATTTCAGGGTAGCTCGATTTATTTAATTAATTATTTTTATTACTTTCATCACTGATCTATTGTATGGATATTCAGTTTTAAACATTCACTAATTCAAATGGGTACAATAAAACAATGAGCGGTAAATATTTTGTAGCTACAGACCAGAATTTCAAGGCAGAGATCCTTGAGTCAGATAAAGTTGCTTTGGTTGACTTCTGGGCAGCATGGTGTGGCCCGTGCATGATGCTCGGTCCTGTTATCGAAGAGCTTGCTGGTGATTACGCAGGAAAGGCTGTCATTGCAAAACTCAATGTTGATGAAAATCCAGCAACTGCAGCGCAGTATGGTATCAGAAGCATTCCCTCCCTTCTTGTGTTTAAAAACGGTCAGGTTGTCGATCAAATGCTTGGAGCCATGCCGAAAAATCAGATCTCAAAGAAAATCGACGAGCATATCGGCTGAAGGCCTTCTTAGCAACGTTATTCGTTATCCCGGCGGCGGTCGTCGGGATGCGCGGAAACCCCTCCCTGTAACTACATACACAAAAGCAACCATGGACTGTGAAGTACGCGATATAATTATTATGGGTACAGGCCCTGCCGGATATACCGCTGCCATCTATACTGGGCGGGCAAACCTAAAACCTCTTGTAATCGAGGGATTCCAGCCCGGTGGCCAGCTTATGATCACAACCGAGATCGAGAATTTTCCCGGTTTTCCAGAAGGCATCCGTGGCCCGGAGCTTATGGCAAAAATGCGCGAGCAGGCAGCAAAGTTTGGTGCAGAGTTTAAGAGTGGGAGCGTGACTGAGGTCGATCTCTCAAGAAGTCCATTCTGCCTTACGCTGGAAGATGGCCGTGAATTTTTTACCCGCTCACTTGTTATTGCTACCGGTGCAAATGCCAAATGGCTCGGTATAGAATCAGAAAACCGGTATCGCGGCAAAGGCGTCTCAGCCTGTGCGACCTGTGATGGATTTTTTTTCCGTGACTGCAATGTCTTTGTTGTTGGTGGAGGCGATACGGCAATGGAAGAGGCTCTCTATCTCACCAAATTTGCTTCCCATGTCACCCTTGTTCATCGCCGCGAAGAGTTCAGGGCATCAAAAATCATGACACTCCGTACCCGTAAAAACCCGAAAATCAGCACGATGCTCAACGAGGTCATAGATGAAATTCTCGGGGATGGTCAGAAGGTAACCGGAATTCGCCTGAAAAATGTTCTGACCGGTGAACTCGCCGTTCACCCATGCGATGGAGTCTTTCTCGCCATTGGTCACTCGCCCAACGCTCAGCTATTCAAGGGGCAGCTCGATACCGATGATTATGGCTATATTCTGACAAAAAAATCATCAACTGAAACCACTGTACCGGGTGTCTTCGCCTGCGGAGATGTTCAGGACTATACCTACCGCCAGGCAGTTACCGCTGTAGGAACCGGCTGTATGGCAGCCGTCGATGCCGAACGCTTTCTTGAATCAATTCGCTGACCTTTTCTGCATTGTTCTCGGGAAGTGATGAAAATCACAGCATCTCTTCCCTGAGGCTCTTGAAAAAGTCATTCAGCACCTCATTGAACCCATATGCAAGCTCAGTTGCTTCCGTTTCCTTCTGCGAAAACCAGCGCAGCATCTGCCCCTCATGAAGGACCATACGCTCCACATCAAACTCCGCCGCCTGGCTATAAACGTGCTCTGTCCGGTCTGAAAACTCATAGACTCGGAAAAGCGTGCATCCCTCAACACTAACTTCAATCTCTTCCAGCATCTCCCGTACAATACACTCCGCAGGTGTTTCACCGCTTTCAACATGACCTCCCGGCAGATCCCACATATTAGGGCAGGCAATTGAGGGTTTATCATCTCTCAGCACAAGCAAAACCTCATGCCGGCGGTTGAAAAAAATAATACTCGTGCCAACGTGTCGCATAACAATTTTTTTAATCAATTATTACACCTTCCTCATCAAGCTGCGGGTATGGGTCACCGTTTTGCTTCAGTTTCCGGCTTAGTTGAGGATAGGAAAATTCAAAAAGCATTCGTTCAAAGCATTCCGGCTCCAGCTGCGGTACACTATACATTCCCTTTTGCGCCCGCTGGCGCTGTGCTTCAAAGAGAATGACCGCCGTAGCTACTGAAACATTTAACGATTCAAGCATGCCAAGCATTGGTACCGTGATGGTGTGGGCCGCTCCCTTAATGGCCTCTTTTGAAATGCCATCCCATTCAGCACCAACTACGAGTGCCGTAGGTGCAGTATAGTCGATCTTCCGGAAATCCAGGCCATCCTCCATGTTTGAAGCGACAACTATCTGCATCCCATCTTCCGATAATTTGCTGTAGACCATTTCAATGTTGTGGTAGAGGTTCAGGGTCGACCATTTACTTGCACCGGCGGCAGCATTCTGTTCGGTATAAATGGTTTTACGGTATGAAACGGCATGGATTTCACAGATGCCGACACTGTCACAACTTCGTATAATTGCCGAGAGATTATGAGCTTTATTGACATTATCCATGACAACCGTCAGATCAGGTTGCCGATGAAGCAGCATTTGACGGATTTTTAGAAATCGTTCGGGGGAGATCAATATATTGATAGAAGATTGTTGAATTGTTGCGCGCTTTGTTTAACCCTAAGAAAGCAATTTATTTCCTTTTTCCTCAATTCGTAAAATTATGAGCCTTCGTAATAAAAAGCATCCCCAGCTTGAGCGTCTGCTTCAAAAAGCAAGGCCAGTTACTCTTGATTCATCCTCAAAAATTCTTATTCTCAGCGATCTCCACATGGGTAATGGAGGCCGGCGTGACGAATTCCGCCGAAACGCCGAACTGGTCAGAACCATGCTCGGGAGCTATTATCTGCCTGAAAAATACAGTCTTGTTCTCAATGGCGATGTTGAGGAGCTCTTTAAATTTCCACTTGAAAGTGTTGTGGCAGAGTGGGGCGATCTCTACGACCTTTTCCTCAAATTCCAGCACAATGGTTTTTTCTGGAAAACCTACGGCAACCATGATGCCGAGTTGCTCGAAGAGAAGGATTACCCACTTGCATCATCAATGGTAGAATCGGTGAAATTCCACTATGACGATGAAACTATCCTGATTCTTCACGGACATCAGGCATCGGTGCTCTTGTGGGAGACCTATCCAATAGTCAGCCGTTCCGTGGTCTTTTTTCTCCGATACATAGCCAAGCCAGCAGGCATTAGAAACTTCTCAACAGCCTACAACAGTCGCCGCCGGTTCGCTATCGAAAAATCCATTTACGAGTTTTCCAATCAGGCGAAAATTGTCTCTATCATTGGCCATACCCATCGCCCACTCTTTGAGTCGCTCTCCAAGGTCGATTTCCTGAACTTCAGGATCGAGGAGCTCTGCAGAGCCTACCCTTCGGCGAACAGCGAAAAGCGCGCAACCATTGAAAGAAAAATTTCCTCATTGAAAATTGAACTTGCAGCCTGCTATAAGCGAGGAAAAAAAATTGGTCTGCGGAGCGGTCTCTATAATAACCTAACCATTCCAAGCGTTTTCAACTCCGGTTGCGCTATAGGTAAACGAGGTATCACTGCCCTTGAAATCGAAGGCAACAAAATCAGGCTTGTCTACTGGTATAACGGCAAGCAGAGCCGCAAATTCACCAGCGACCGCGACAACCGCCCAATGGAACTCGGCTCAACCGGCTTCTCCCGCATTGTGCTCAACGAAGACTCACTCGACTATGTTTTTTCCCGTCTCCATCTTCTGGCCTGAACGGCTATATTGGGAATCAATAGTTCAGGTACCTGAATCAGAGGCGAGATGGTAACTGTTTTCCAGATAACTTCATAAAAATCATTGTGAAAGATCATAAAACTTTCAATTTTAATGTTTTGTTGTGATATTGAAGTGAAGATAACTTTAATGTGAATTATGACTCTGCCCCATTCAGAGCGACCAGCAGTTATGAAGGATTGTAACGCTAAGGGACTCAGTCATTATAAAAATACCGTTTTAGGTCTGATGCTTATATCCCACCACTGTAGGTCTTTTGATCGCATCAGTCTTTTTTCAAGATTCT
>Ga0214234_100345_pt1 | contig 11112 bp, 10 predicted proteins | sample TroBogypolimnion_43_FD_153072 | JGI IMG/M metagenome (GOLD analysis project Ga0214234, IMG submission 153072) | Freshwater microbial communities from Trout Bog Lake, WI - 08JUL2008 hypolimnion | ecosystem: Environmental > Aquatic > Freshwater > Lake > Hypolimnion/Profundal zone | place: Trout...
CTTAAAGGTACAGGCATTCCATTGATTGCTGATGGTGGCGTACGTTACTCTGGTGACGTTGCTAAAGCATTGGCTGCGGGCGCTAGTTCAGTCATGATGGGTGGTCTGTTTGCTGGAACTGAAGAGGCCCCAGGCGAAGTGTTCTTATATCAAGGGCGTTCATACAAGAGCTACCGCGGCATGGGTTCTTTGGGTGCGATGGCAGATGGTTCTGCTGATCGTTATTTTCAGAGTGATATTGTTGCCAATGCTGAAAAGCTCGTGCCAGAAGGCATTGAAGGTCAGGTGCCATATAAAGGTAGCGTGTTAGCCATCTTGCATCAATTGACTGGTGGTATTCGTTCTTCCATGGGATATCTCGGTTGCAGAACAATCGATGAACTCCATGAAAAAGCCAACTTTGTAGAAATTACTTCAGCTGGTGTGCGTGAGTCACACGTGCATGATGTGAAGATCACTAAAGAAGCGCCAAATTACCATATCGACTAAGACTTAAATAAGATTGCTTCATTCGTGCACGACAAAATACTGATTCTCGACTTTGGTTCGCAAGTTACTCAATTAATAGCTAGACGTGTACGCGATGGGCGCGTGTATTCAGAGATCCATCCTTACGATTGTGATCCAGAATTCATTCGTCAATTTATTCAAGAGCAAGGCGGTAAAGGCATCATCCTTTCTGGCGGTCCTAGCTCAGTAACTGAAGATGGTAGCCCCCGCGCTCCCCAAATCGTTTTTGAGCTTGGCGTTCCTGTATTGGGTATTTGCTATGGCATGCAAACGATGGCTACTCAATTGGGTGGTGCCGTTGCATCTGCCGAGTCTTTAGGTAAGGCACGAGAGTTTGGTTACTCAGAAGTGCGTGCCCATGGCCATACTAATTTGCTGAAGGGCATTCAGGACTTCTCTACCAGCGAAGGTCATGGCATTTTGAAGGTATGGATGAGTCATGGAGACTCAGTCACCACATTGCCACCGTCATTTAAGTTAATGGCCTCAACGGAGTCTTGCCCTATTGCAGGCATGGCAGACGAAGAGCGTCGTTTCTATGCATTTCAGTTTCACCCAGAAGTAACGCACACCATACAAGGCACTGCAATCATTGAGCGTTTTGTGCATGAGATTTGTCAATGCAAGCCAGATTGGGTAATGGGTGATTACATTGCTGAAGCAGTTGAAAATATTCGTAAGCATGTGGGCAATGAAGAAGTCATTCTCGGCTTGTCTGGTGGTGTTGACTCTAGTGTTGCCGCAGCCTTAATTCATCGCGCGATTGGTGATCAACTCACTTGCGTGTTTGTAGATCATGGCTTGCTTCGTCTGAATGAAGGCGATATGGTGATGGAGATGTTTGCCCGTAACCTGGGTGTGAAGGTCATCCGCGTTGATGCTAAAGAGAAATTCATGGGCGAGTTAGCTGGCGTTGCTGATCCAGAAGCTAAGCGCAAAATTATTGGTAAAGAATTCGTTGACATTTTCCAGGCTGAATCCGGAAAAATCAAAAATGCAAAATGGCTTGCGCAAGGAACCATTTATCCAGATGTGATTGAGTCTGCTGGTAAGGGTAAGAAGGGCGCGCATACGATTAAGAGTCATCACAACGTTGGCGGCTTGCCTGAAGATATGCACCTCAAGTTACTTGAGCCCCTGCGCGAGCTCTTTAAAGATGAGGTACGTGAGCTCGGTGTTGCTTTGGGCTTGCCGCGTGAGATGGTATATCGCCATCCATTCCCAGGCCCAGGTCTTGGTGTCCGTATCCTAGGTGAAGTTAAAGTAGAATTTGCAAGTCTTTTGCAACGTGCCGACGCTATCTTCATTGAAGAGCTACGCAACACCATTGACGCAGTAAGTCAGAAGTCTTGGTATGACCTCACTAGCCAAGCATTTGCCGTATTCCTACCAGTAAAGTCTGTTGGTGTGATGGGCGATGGCAGAACTTATGAGTATGTCGTTGCGCTGAGAGCGGTACAAACCCAGGACTTTATGACCGCGCATTGGGCTCATCTACCGCACGAACTTCTGGGTAAAGTTTCTAATCGCATCATTAATGAAGTACGCGGCATCAATCGCGTGGTATACGATATCAGTGGAAAACCACCAGCAACGATCGAGTGGGAATAGATATTGCTGATCACTTGCTCTAGCTCTAAGCAAGAAGCTTAAAAAATGAAATTGATACAAAAGATGAGGCAGTTTTATGATGAAGTTGCCAGCTACATACGTGCTTACCTGAGATGAGCGTCATTACCCAAAGTGTTCAAGTAACTTATTCCCCCTTCATAGAGCGTGAGCTACGCTCCGATCATGCGGGTGAAACGGGTGCAGTCTTTATCTACAAAGGCATCATTGCAGTTGCAACATTACTTAAGGACCAGGAGTTAATTTCTTTTGCAAAAAATCATGGGGCTACTGAGGCTGAGCATTTACAGTTAATAGAGTCTGTCCTACAGAAAAAATATCGAAGTCATTTGCTTGGACCTTGGCGCTTAGCCGGTTGGTTAACGGGCGCTTTACCAGCCTTATTTGGTAGAAAAGCAGTTTATGCAACGATATCTGCAGTCGAGACATTTGTAGAACTGCATTACCAGCAACAAATTGACCACCTAGAAAAAACTGGCGGTCATGAGCAATTGCTGCAGCTATTAATCCGTTGCCAGGCCGATGAGATTGAGCATAAAAATGAAGCAAAATCAAAGACTTTGACTTCCTTGCCATTCCTTTTAAAAATTTGGTGCACTATGGTTGGGATTGGATCGGAGGCCGCGGTTGTCTTGGCCAGAAGGTTTTAACTAGCCTTACCATGAGTTATTGTTGTAAGCTAATACAGAGCAGTCCTGAAAAAGATCTAACTGGATATAGCCATCTAGATCAAAAATACTTCAAACAGAGGGGTAAATCATGAGTAATAAGGCAATTGAAAGTAGAGATAAATCAGCAAAACTCTATATTAGGTTGGGCATTATTTTTATTGCGATTTTTTCAACAATAACCATTCTGTCATTATTTCTTTCAGCTCTTAATTTTTAGAATGTAATCTGAAGCCCTGAATCTCCAATCTGGATATTCAGGCATCTGTAAATTGAAGTTTAGCCAGATGAGAATAAAGGCCGCCATGATTTACTAATGTAGAATGGCTGCCAATTTCTACAATACGACCGTTTTCCATTACAACAATCCTATCCGCTTTTTTGACTGTTGCTAATCGATGAGCAATGACTATAGTGGTTCTATCTTTCATTGCCTCTTCAAGTGCTTGCTGCACTAGTCTTTCTGATTCTGCATCTAGCGAGCTAGTAGCCTCATCTAATAAAAGTAATGGTGGGTTTTTTAGCAAGGCTCTTGCTATGGCAATGCGTTGCTTTTGACCTCCGGACAGTCTTACACCCCGATCACCCAAGAATGTACTGTAGCCATCAGGTAGTCTAGAGATAAATTCATCTACAAAGGCAATCTTAGATGTTTTAATGACTTCGTTATCACTTGCATTTTCTTTTCCGTAGCGGATATTTTCAAATGCATTTTCAGAAAAGATACTAATGTCCTGAGGTACCACTCCAATGAGTTTTCTTAAATCATCTAGTTGATATCTTTTGATATCAACACCATCAAAAGATATGCCTCCTGACTGAGGGTCATAAAAGCGCTGTATTAATTTAAATAAAGTTGTTTTGCCTGAGCCCGATGGACCCACAATGGCAATTTTTTCTCCAGCTTGGATATTTAGGGAAATATCTACAAGCACGTTTGTTGGTATGGATGGGTAGTGAAAGCTCAACCCCCGAATCTCAATACCAATGGCTTTGTTAGGTGATGAAGACGCTACAAAAGGCTCTTTAGGATTTTGTACTTGTGACTGAATGCCTAATAACTCTAAAAGTCGATCGCCGGCACCAATTGCCCTTTGTACATCTCCAATGACTTCTGCAAGAGCTGCTATAGAGCCTGCAACAATCACGGCATATAAGAAGAATTGTGTTAATTCCCCGCCAGACATTTCTTGGTTGCTGACAGCATAGGCGCCAAGCCAAAGTACGGTGATGATGCTGGTAAAGCCTAAAAGTATGGCAACAAAAGTAAGCTTACCTCTAGCTGCGCTCCTCATTTTTGAGGCTAAGAATGAAGTCTCAATAGATTTATTAAATACCTTAATTTCTTTTTGTTCATTTGCAAATGACTGAACAGTCAGAATGGCGTTTATTTTTTCACCTGCAATTGCAGAAGCAAGCGCAATCTTATCTTGAGAATTTCTAGAGAGCTGCCGAACCTTTTTGCCCATAACCATGATGGGTATTACGGTCAATAATAGGGTGGCAAGAATGAGTAAAGATAGTTTGATGCTAGTAATAAACATCATTGTCATTCCGCCTAGCAAAAGAAATACATTTCTGACTGCCATCGAAATGCTTGTGCCCACTAGGATTTGAACTATTGAGGTATCGTTATTAATGCGAGAGAGAAGCTCGCCGCTTTGCTGGGTTTCAAAGAATTCAGGACTTTGTACGATGATGTGTGAGTAGACTGCCTTCCGAATATCAGAGGTAACTCTTTCTCCTAGCCAAGAAACCATGTAGTAACGCAGGGCACTTGCAAACGCAAGAACTAGTGCGGCTACAAAAAGATTGATAAAGGTGAGGTTAATTTGTTCATGGCTTATATCGCTAAACCCGAGATCAATTATTTTCCGAAAACATAGTGGTACAACTAACGTTGCGCAAGCGGCAAGCACTAGGCTTATTGCAGCTACTAGTAGTTGCTTTTTATAGGGTCTTAGGAACGGCAGAAATGACGCTATCGACTTGAACTTTTTAGAGTGCTGGATTTTCTGATCTGTCATTGCTGGTGTTTTTTATCGGTCAATTTCAATTGCTATTGGTTTGATGCTGCCTTTTAGCGAAGGCCATTCATTATTGACTTGATTCGGCTTGGATATCGGAATATTCAACGTCGCTTTTTATATTAGGGTTAATGCTAGTTTTATGATGTTTTTTCAATAAATCTGTAATATTTAAAAATAAATAAACAACTCTAAACTATTGAAAATAAACACTTTAATTTAAAAATATGCTGTATTTTGTATATAATTCTTGACATAAGAATGTGTATTTAATAAATTACATGGGTGGTAGTAGGATTCAGTGATTTTGATCACTACCCTGCGTGCGGGGTTGCACGTTTAGTGAGTCTTTTCTTTGGGGGACGCAAACTATGTCAGATGGAAAAGTTAGCCTTACGGGGCTTAATGAAGAACAATCAGAGGAGTTGCATCGTAATCTGATTCAAGGGACCCAGTTTTTTGGGATGATTGCAGCGCTAGCGCATTTGCTTGCTTATATTTATTCACCTTGGCTTAAATAAGGGAAAGGGAGATCAATATGATTTACGGAAAAATGTGGACGGTTGTTAAGCCTACTGTTGGGATCCCGCTCATTATTGGAGCTGTAGCAGTTGGATCTTTTAGTGTGCATTACGCAATCTTGACTCATACAACTTGGGTTAGTGCTTTCTTAGAGGGTGGTGCTAAGACAGCAACAGCAGCAACAGCAGCGGCACCAACGGCGCCGATGAAGAAGTAAAGTTTCAACGCTCCTTTAAAGGCTGGGTAATACCCAGCCTTTTTAGTTTGAATGACCCATCAATATCAATTTCCATTGCTTCATCTAAAGATGCAATCCGCTAGGGTAGAATTTGTAAGATGAATCGAGTGACGAAAAAGCTCATGCAATCTTGGTCAAATCTTGGCCCTAGATATCTGCCTTTTGCAGACGCGGCCTCAGATGATTTGCCTTTATCGAGGTTGCTGAGACTTTCTCTATTTCAAGCTTCTGCCGGAATGGCATTGGTTCTATTGGTCGGAACTCTGAATCGTGTCATGATTGTTGAGTTGCATGTACCAGCTTCAATTGTCTCGGTCATGATCTCTTTGCCAATTATTTTTGCGCCCTTTCGTGCTTTGATTGGCTTTCGTTCTGATAACCATAAATCTGCTCTCGGTTGGCGTAGGGTTCCTTATATCTGGATGGGAACCTTAGTTCAATTCGGTGGTTTGTCAATCATGCCTTTTGCATTACTCGTTTTATCAGGCGGCGGACAATCACATCAAGCGCCGGTTTGGATTGGATGGGCGGCTTCAGGACTTGCTTTTTTATTAGTTGGCGCTGGCATACACATTACCCAGACAGTGGGCTTGGCTTTGGCAACAGATTTGGCGCCGGAAGCTGATCAGCCTAAGGTGGTTGGCTTGATGTACGTTATGCAACTCTTGGGGATGATTGTCAGTGCTTTGGTATTTGGTATCGTTTTAAATGAATTTAGCCCTGGAAAATTAATCCAAGTAATTCAGGCTTCTGCACTTATTACGGTAATTCTCAATGTGATCTCCTTGTGGAAGCAGGAGCCCAGAAGTCAGACGAATAAGAAATCCTCTGATGAGCCTTCATTCCTAGACTCGTGGCGTACTTTTGCTCAAGGGGGCAATGCCATGAGAAGGTTAGTTGCTCTAGGTTTTGGAACGATGGCGTTTAGCATGAATGAAGTTTTGCTTGAGCCTTACGGTGGCCAGATTTTGGGTATGAGCGTGAGTGACACTACGATGCTTACTGCAATTTTGGCGGCGGGTGGATTAATTGGTTTTAGTTGGGCATCGCGCGTGCTTAGTAAAGGTACTGATCCATTCTTGATGGCCAGCATGGGAGCTCTTGTTGGCATTCCTGCTTTTATCTTGATTACGCTTTCTGCTCCACTGGTTTTAAAAGAGATCTTCTTATTGGGTACTTTTTTAATTGGTTTTGGGGGCGGCCTATTTAGCCATGGGACTTTAACTGCCACGATGCAGTTAGCACCCTCTGACCAAAGAGGCCTGGCATTGGGTGCATGGGGCGCTGTTCAGGCTACCGCAGCTGGGCTTGCAATCGGCCTAGGCGGCATCATTCGCGACCTTATTGTGGCTCTGGATGCAGCAAATTGGGTTCCTGAAGGGCTAATAGGGCCTGCTACTGGATATTCTTTTGTATATTGCTTGGAAATTGTTTTATTGGTTGCTACAATTTTTTCAATGACAACTTTGTTGCCAAAGAAGAAATAAACTCTTACTCACAGTTTTTTAGATTTGATTTAAGGAGACCGAGATGAATCTAACAGGAATTTTATTAGCCGCTTGGATTATCGTATGCGCTATTACGCTTTCAAAAATGGCCGCAAGAATTACAAGCAAATACAAGTAAACAGATTTGCTTGAATTACCTCATATTGTCACCTCATATTGTCACCTCATATTGAAGTATGAGGTGCTTAATGAGGTGATTAACGTGGGCCAAATATTTTGAGCACCACGTATTCCATCATGAAGTTACAAATCAGCGCCATCACGAAGCCGGTTAACACGGCAAGACCTGTACCGCTTATTTCGTAGCCAAATTGAAAGCCAAAGCCAAATCCAACGATGCTGGCAAGGCAGTAGGGAATGAAGCGCCAAAAATAATTTTTCTTTTTGGTATTACTCATGCCATCTAATAACTTCTTAGATCACATTAATTTTCTGTAGCACTTGCATAAGTGTGATGAGATTGCGACTAGAAAGTAGCCGCCAATACCAATAGCAAAGAGTACGTATTGCTGATCTCGAATTGCTAAAAGCAGACCAAACAGCATGATGAATAGAAAGCCTAGGCTAATAATGGTTTTGGCGAACATGTTTACCTCTTATTGTTGAGTGGAATCGAAATTATCATATACGGCGAAATCTGGCTATCTTTATACAGGCTTAGTAACTTTCGGCAAGGTCGGTATCAACTCCGCAGCCCCTTGAGCCAATAAATCCTGGGCTACTGCCAGGCCCAGGGCTTCAGCTTCTGCAACAGAGGCTACTGGCCCACTACCACTGGCTAAGCACATGGCTTTGCCATCGGTACTGGCGACAAAGGAGCGGATGTGCATACTCATGTGATTTTGGTCCCAAGTAGCATGGGCTGCTAGGGGTACTTCACATGAACCTCCCAATTGACGCGAGACCATCCGCTCTGCTGATACGGCTAATAAGGTAGGCATGTCATTTAAGGGAGCTAGCCAGTCTTTAATGTGAGGATGAGCACTCAAGGTCTCAATGCCTAAGGCGCCTTGGCCAGCAGCTGGAGTGTAGGGATCGTATGGCAAGCATGCTCGGATCCGAGACTCTAGTCCTAAGCGCTTTAGACCAGCAGCAGCCAAAATAATGGCTTGGTACTGGCCTTGATCGAGTTTAGCCATGCGGGTATCTAAGTTGCCGCGTAGGGGTTCAATTTGTAAGTGAGGGAACTTGCTTCTGAGAACAGACTCCCGGCGCAGGCTCGATGTACCCACCACCGCTCCCTGCGGGAGATCTTCCAAACTGGCATAGTCATTAGAGACAAAAGCATCTCTGGCATCTTCTCTAGCCATCACGCAAGCTAGATCAAACCCATCTGGCATCACCATGGGGACGTCTTTTAAGGAATGGACTGCCAGATCAGCTCGGCCATCCTCTAGGGCAGTCTCTAACTCTTTGACAAACAGACCCTTGCCACCGACTTTAGACAGGGCCTTATCTAAAATCTGGTCCCCACGAGTCGTCATCCCCAAAATCTGGACATCACAGCCGGGATACAGGGTTTTAAGGCAACTTTGGACATAGAGTGCCTGCCACATGGCTAGGCGACTTTCGCGGGAGGCAATCACCAGGCGCTTGGGGGCGGCTACAGTAGGGTTAGCGGTAGGGGCAGATGAGGAATTTAAGGTTTGGGACATAACATTTAAAATAAACAAGGACCTACACCAATATACTGTGTTTATGAGCTCATCCAATAATTCCTTAGATAACAAAGCCCAAGCTTGGTCGGCCCGTTTTGCCGAACCCGTCGACGAACTGGTACAGCGTTATACCGCCTCTATCGGCTTTGATCAACGCTTTGCGATGGTCGATATCGCCGGCTCATTAGCGCATGCGCAAATGTTGGCCACCCAAAAAATCATTAGCCAACAAGATTTAGCTGATATTCAAAAGGGTATGGCTCAAATTAAGAGCGAAATCGAATCCGGCCAATTCGAGTGGCAATTAGCGCTAGAAGATGTGCACCTCAATATCGAAGCTCGCCTCACTGCACTGGTAGGTGATGCTGGTAAACGTTTGCATACTGGCCGTTCACGTAACGACCAAGTAGCAACCGATTTACGTCTGTGGTTGCGTGGCAGTGTTGATGATATTGCCAGCACCCTCAAATCTTTACGCCTAGCACTGTTAGATTTAGCTGAAAAGCATGCATCTACTATCATGCCTGGTCACACCCATTTGCAAGTAGCACAACCGATTACTTTTGGTCATCACTTGATGGCTTACTTTGAAATGTTTAGCCGTGATGCAAGTCGTTTATCAGATTTGCGTGCTCGCTTTAATCGCCTGCCTTTGGGTGCAGCAGCATTAGCGGGAACCACTTATCCAATCGATCGTGAGCAAGTCGCTAAGGCTCTGGGATTTGACGGCATCTGCAATAACTCTCTTGATGCTGTATCGGATCGTGACTTTGCGATTGAGTTCTGCGCCTTCTCATCTATCTTGATGATGCATGTCTCGCGCCTATCCGAAGAGTTGATCTTGTGGTTGAGCCCTCGCTTTGGCTTTATTGATCTACCGGATCGCTTCTGCACTGGCAGCTCGATCATGCCGCAGAAGAAAAATCCCGATGTCCCAGAATTGGCGCGCGGTAAGACTGGTCGTGTATATGGTGACTTGATTTCTTTATTGACCCTCATGAAGGGGCAACCACTTGCCTACAACAAAGATAATCAAGAAGACAAAGAGCCTTTGTTTGATGCGGTCGATACCGTACAAGATACTTTACGTATTTTTGCCGATATGATTCCTCATATTGAAGTCAAAGCTGATGTCATGAAGAAGGCTGCTGAAGAAGGTTTTGCAACCGCAACCGATTTGGCTGACTACTTAGTGAAAAAAGGGTTGGCTTTCCGCGATGCACACGAGGCAGTTGCTCATGCCGTAAAGGCTTGTGTAGGTAGAAATTGCATGCTGACTGACTTAAGCCTTTCTGAATTACGCTTTGCTTGCGGTTTAGACAATCGCCCCGAAATGATTAGTGATGATGTGTTTGCATTACTGACTGTTGATGGCTCTGTGCAATCTCGCCAGCATGCTGGTGGCACTGCCCCAGCGCAGGTACTTGCTGCTATCAAACGGGGTCGTGCAGACCTCTGAAGCGCATGGGGTTTTGGTCCAAACTCTCTGCAGGGATTGATTCCGTAAACCAGTTTTTGGGCAAGGCAGCCAGCATCATGATTTTGCTGTCTTGCGTTATATCTGCCCTCAACGCCCTACTTCGCTACGGCTTAGATATCAGCAATAACTGGCCCTTAGAACTTCAGTGGTACCTCTTTGCTGCTGCAGTCATGCTCGGTGCGTCCTATACACTCAAGCGTAATGAACACGTTCGCGTAGATTTAATTTATTCCCAGCTTTCCGTTCGTGGGCGCTTGTGGATTGATCTCTTTGGCTTGATTTTCTTTTTGATGCCTGCCTGCCTTTTATTTGCTTGGCTGTCCTGGACCACCCTCTTTTATCCATCTTGGTTGATCATGGAGCATTCGCTCAACTCTGGTGGTTTAGCACGCTACCCCATTAAGTTCGTGGTGCCCTTTGGTTTCTTGATGCTGAGCCTGCAAGGCCTCTCAGAAATCATTAAACGGGTCGGCGCTCTGCAAGGCAAAATTACCTTGCCGGCCGAAGACCTTCAATACGAAAAGCCCATGCAATGATTCCATTAGAGTGGATGCCGCCCTTAATGTTTGGTGGGCTAATTGTCTTTATGTTAATTGGCTTTCCAGTTGCCTTTTCACTCATGGCAGCAGGTTTATTTTTCTCAGCCATTGCGATTAGCGAAGGTTTCTTTGGAATTCCTTTTTTACAAGCTATTCCACAGCGCATCTTTGGCAGCGTACTTGCCAATGACCTCTTGCTAGCGATTCCCTTCTTTACCTTTATGGGGGCTATTCTGGAACGCTGTGGTCTTGCAGAAGAAATGCTCGACTCCATGGGGCAACTATTTGGCCGTGTCCGTGGTGGCCTCGGCTACTCAGTCATCATCGTTGGAT